>Ga0209284_10001724_pt1 | contig 32397 bp, 23 predicted proteins | sample FRY03_FD_187211 | JGI IMG/M metagenome (GOLD analysis project Ga0209284, IMG submission 187211) | Freshwater microbial communities from Lake Fryxell liftoff mats and glacier meltwater in Antarctica - FRY-03 (SPAdes) (version 2) | ecosystem: Environmental > Aquatic > Freshwater > Ice > Glacier... | reverse complement strand
TTTTATTATAAGAATATATAGAAAATGTTAAAAGTTATAGAAATATATAATTATGTACTCAAAATATACTCTAAAGGTTTTTGCAAAATATTCATAATAATGGTAATAAATAAAATGAGTACATAATTTGTTTTTTCCAAGAATATTTTGAAAATGTTTAAAGTTATAGAAATATATAATTATGTACTCAAAATATACTCTAAAGGTTTTTGCAAAATATTCATAATAATGGTAATAAATAAAATGAGTACATAATTTGTTTTTTCCAAGAATATTTTGAAAATGTTAAAAGTTATAGAAATATATAATTATGTACTCAAAATATACTCTAAAGGTTTTTGCAAAATATTCATAATAATGGTAATAAATAAAATGAGTACATAATCTTTTTATTATAAGAATATATAGAAAATGTTAAAAGTTATAGAAATATATAATTATGTACTCAAAATATACTCTAAAGGTTTTTGCAAAATATTCATAATAATGGTAATAAATAAAATGAGTACATAATTTGTTTTTTCCAAGAATATATAGAAAATGTTTAAAGTTATAGAAATAATAAATTATGTACTCAAAATATACTCTAAAGGTTTTTGCAAAATATTCATAATAATGGTAATAAATAAAATGAGAAGCGAAGCCTATAATCTTTTTATTCCAAGAATATTTAGAAAATGTAGAAAGTAATATAAATATGTAATATACACTAGTCTACTCAAAATATACTCTTAAAGATTTGCAAAATAGTTATATTTTGATTACATAAAAAAATGATTATTATATTATATTAAATAATAATAATGGATAAGATAAATCAAGAATTGAAAAAAGATAATATGATAAATAAATCTAAAATATGGAGTATGGAAGAAACAAACCAATTACTGTTATCTGTTAATAATAAAAAAAGTTATGAAAAAATAGCATTAGAACACAACAGAACACATTCAAGTATATTAGCAAAGGTTATATCTTTTATTATTTATCCAAAATATGAAAATGAACAGGACATTAAAAAGTTATCAGCCGAATATAGGATTAAAGACACATTACTATATCTATATATCAAAAATATGAAAAATATTAGTGATAATATTTATAGAGATTGGAGTATGGAAGAAACAAACAAATTACTAATATCTGTTAATAATAAAAAAAGTTATGAAAAAATAGCATTAGAACACAACAGAACACATTCAAGTATATTAGCAAAGGTTATATCTTTTATTATTTATCCAAAATATGAAAATGAGCTTGATATTCAAAGGTTAGCTTCTGAATATAGAATAAAGAATACATTGGTTGAAATATATATAAAAAAAATGAATATTTTTAAAAGTGATATTAAAATTAAAAAGAAAAGACTTTTTAGAATTATGGATGAATGAATTTATATTTTATATATATTTTTTTTATATTTCTACCAATTGATTATTAAGTAATAATTCGTGTTCATAGCATAGATTATGAACTTTAAGAGGACAAGTTCGTCCAACACGTTGTGCTCTTCCAATTGCTTGTTGTTTATCTACATCCATTGAATGTAATATAATAACATCTGTCGCACAATTAATTTCTATACCAGAACCAGCATATTGAGTAGTTAATAAAATAACATTTGTATTTCCATTTTTAAAATTATTTAATACATTCATCATATGATTTGTATGACCTTTTAGAGATGCGTATGTAATATTATTTACCATTAGAAGTTCTATAATTTTTGTAAAAGAGTCAACACGGCTAAAAACTATGAATTTACCATTCAAGTTATTTTTAATTAATTCAATTAATGTATCTTCTTTATTTAATATTCCTTTTCCTAAAATAGTTTTATTATCAACTATAACAATATCTTCTTTAACGGGTACGATAGCAGTCATGTTTTCTGTACTATTAATTACAGCACGACATTCAGGACATTTCCTAATAGCATTACTTGATATATTATTATCAAGATGTTTAATTATACAAGAACCACAAAATACATGTGTGCAATCTAATATAATAGGGTTTGCAATAGTTTCAAGGCAAATCGGACAAGTTTTTCTATCAATTTCAGAAATTCGGTCGGTTAAATCTTTTAATTTATTTTTCAATAATATTAGTTCATTGTCAATTATTTTAAGTTTATTTGTTTTATTTTCTATACTAATATCTTGACTATTAACATAATCTCTCTCTTTTTCTTTATTAAATATAGATTTATTCATATCTGCACAAATTAATTTGACAAAACCTTCTTCTGTTTCATTTTTGCCCCCCAATTCTTTGATCGCACCAGATATATCATTCGCATTAATTTTTTCAAGAATATTTGGACTAATATAACTTTTAATAACATTTAAATATTTAGACATTTTGCATAAATAATAATTCTCAATTATTGATGGTATTTTAAAACTTTCTCTAACAAACGATTTATTACATTTTACTAATAAATAATTAATATAATCTTCTTTTAAAATATCTTTAACATTGTAATATTGCGAATATGGTGAAGAAGAAATCTTATCGCAAATATTTAAATATGTTCCACTTATCAACCATATAAATAAATAACTAAAGATATTTATTTTATTAATAATATCATGACATTCGTCAATGATAATTCGTTTCCATCTAGTAATATAATTATCTACACAGTCTAAACTATAATATTCTAATAACTTAATCAATGTAGTATTTTTAATAAGTACTACATCAAATTGATTAAAATAATTTATAACATCATCTTTGTTTATAAACTTATTTTCAGGCATGTGTTTTTTAATATAAATTAAACTGTCTATTGCAACATATTTTAATGTAGTATCATTTTGTAATGTCTTTTCCCATTGAACATAAACTGGTCCGCGTGGTACAATAATTAATGTAGAATTTATCAATTTATTAATATCCGGTATTTTTTTATTATCAGTTACTGCAGTAAAATAATTATAAGCCTTATTGCTATGAAAGCTATATGTCATAACACGATTGATGTGAATATTTTCTAATGGATTTTCGGCAATGATAGATAACGCAGTAAGTGTTTTTCCATAACCTACGATATCTCCTAAAATACCAATATTTGTAGAAATTTTAATATTTTCATAAGAAGAATTATCATCAATATTTAGATTATTATTTTTTAAATATTTATAATTAATTGTACCTATATTTTCCATATGTATAGCTTTGTATAAAGATGCTAATTGATGAGGTTTTAATACCTTTTTAATTTTTCTGGGTTGATTAGAACGATTTGACAAAGAATCAATTTCAATATTGTATATAATGTCATTATTACAAGACATATATATTACTTTTTTTATCTATTATAATATAATTATATTTTATATCAATTTTTTTAAAAACTTTATTAATTGAAACGATATAAGAAATAATTTATATACAGAATATATAAAATGACAAGTTACGCAGACAAAGTAGTTAATGCAAAAAATGTAAAAGATGATGATGTTCTTAAAACTTCAAATGAAACAATTGTAAAAGATGATGTTCCTGTTCTTCCTAATAAAAAAATTGTATTTGCATTACCTGGCGATAACTTTAGTTCTAAGTTTCTGATTTCTTGGACATCTACGATTAGTAAACTCTGGGAAACTAAACGTTATGATATTATGATTTCTCCAGCCAGTGGTTCTTATGTTCCTTTTGTTAGAATGCAAACTCTTGGACTTGATACATTGAGAGGACATGACCAAAAACCTTTTAATGGTCAAGACTTTGACATTTGGATAACTATTGACAGTGATATAATATTTACACCAGATCAAATTATTCAATTAATTGAAAGTACCGACCATCACCCAGTTGTATCTGGTATGTATAGAATGGAAGATTTGGTTAATTTTGCTTTTGTCAAAGATTGGGATGAAAATCATTTTAAAGAAAATGGTACATTCAAGTTTTCTACACAGGACGATATTGAATTATGGAAAAAAGAAACATCAATTGTATATTATCCGGTTGTATATAGTGGGATGGGTTTTATGGCAATTAAAAAAGAAGTATTCGATAAGATGCGTTATCCATATTTTGATTCTGACACACATATTATAGAATGCGACGATGGTAAAATTATAAAAGACATTTGTAGCGAAGATGTTGCCTTTTCTAAAAATATTACAAAGGCTGGTTATAATATTATGATAAATACAGACATTCGCGTAGGTCACCTTAAAAAATTAGTTATTTAAAATAATAATTAATTATAGAATAATGGAATTATTATTTTTATTAATTGAAAAACTAGGAGTTTATTCTCCAATATTTTTAGTAATATTGTATATCTTATATTATTTTATATCTAATTCTTTAATGTTTATATTTTTTATTTGTATTGGTTTTGTATTTGGGTTATATATGAATAAAATAATTCGTGAAAAAACAAAGACATATTTCAATATTATTTTATGAGATATTTTTATAAGAAGCTATTTCATATACATTTTCTCTATTTTTTTCGATAATCACTTCTTGACTTTCCTGTTGTATCTTGTATCGAAGATGATTTAAAATTATCTAAATTTGTATTATTATCGTCATCACTGGAAGTTTCGGAATCTGTTATATCTTCATCTCTGGAATATTCAGAATCTGTTTTATCTTCATTGCTGGAAGATTCAGAATCTGTTTTATCTTCATTGCTGGAAGATTCAGAATCTGTTTTATCTTCATCGCTGGAAGTTTCGGAATCTGTTTTATCAACATCGCTAGAATATGATTTTGTTTTATCAACATCGCTAGAATATGATTTTGTTTTATCTACATCGCTAGAATATGATTTTGTTTTATCAACATCGCTAGAATATGATTTTGTTTTATCAACATCGCTAGAATATGATTTTGTTTTATCAACATCACTTGAATATGATTTTGTTTTATCTACATCGCTTGAATATGATTTTGTTATATCTTCATCTCTGGAATATGATTTTGTTTTATCTACATCGCTTGAATATGATTTTGTTTTATCTACATCGCTTGAATATGATTTTGTTTTATCAACATCGCTAGAATATGATTTTGTTTTATCAACATCGCTAGAATATGATTTTGTTTTATCAACATCGCTAGAATATGATTTTGTTTTATCAACATCGCTAGAATATGATTTTGTTATATCTTCATCTTTAGAATATGATTTTGTTTTATCAACATCACTTGAATATGATTTTGTTTTATCAACATCACTTGAATATGATTTTGTTTTATCAACATCGCTCGTATTAGAAGTTGTTTTATTTTCTTCTTTAGAATATGATTTTGATTTATCTTCTTCCACAGGTTTATCAAAATAACTAAATGAAAAATATGAATTTGATTTATCTTTTAAATCTCTTTTATCATTTTCATTAAATGTTTCATTTTCGCGACTTTTTATTTCTTCTTTTTCAATTAATCTTTCATTAACTTGCCCCCTCAACCTTTCTTGTTCTATCAATCTTTCATTTTCGCGTGTTTCCATTAATTTTATTTCATTTTCGCGTGTTTCCATAATTTTTGTATCGGTTTCTTTGCTTTTATTATATGGAAAAAAGTTTGGAAAATATGAATATTCAGGTTGTTTTATAGGGTCAATATCTATTTTTATTGGTGTAGTTGATTGTATTTCATTATTAGCAATATAATCAACAGGTTCTTTCGCAATAATTGGAACCGCTGAAGATGACACAAACCAATAAATTATACTTATTATAAATATTAATAGAACAAAAGCACCAATACCTATCATAACCCATTTAAACTTATCCATTATATCATTCTCTCCAATAACTTTTTCTTTATCATCATTTTTTAATATATTTTCATTTGTTTTTATGGACGCTTTTATATTTTCATTTGTTTTTATGGTCGCTGTTTTTTCTCCAAAAATATCTTCAATTTGTTTTGAGTTCTCTTTCTTTCTCTCTTCTACAAGTCTATTTGTTTCTTCTGCCGACATAAACCTTTCCAATGTTTCTAACCTTTCTATTAACATATCATTGTTAATTTTTTCAAGTTTTGTTATTAATGATTCAATAATTGTCATTTATAATTGAACTCTTCTATATTAATAAATCAATAAAATAATATGTTTTTCTTCTTAATAATTAAGATATAATATATAAATGGATCTATTAATCGCCGTTCATGTAAAAAGATGGATTAATGAAACTGAAATTAAAAAATATGTATTTGATACAAATGTTAATAACACATATGATAGCAGCTATACTATTATTCCTGAATATATATTTCAAGATAATAATAATATAGACGCTTTAAACAAAATAGCATATTATATTTTACAATACGAAAATAAGACCAAACCTAATATATTATCTATACCTTTTTATTGTTGGGGCGAAGATAAAAAACCTATATCTTTTACTATAAAAAATATTAAATGGAAGGGATATAATATTAATCCATTTAAATCTAATGATAGAAATGCAGAAATATTAAAAGAACCAATTGAAATTATAGATAATAATGTATTATTTAATAGAGATTATGTTAATATAGTTTTTTTATCAGACTTTCAATATAATATTAAATACTATTTTGAAAAAAAAATAAATAATAATGAATTTACTAAAAATATAAAAGACTTTATTGACAAAGAAAAGTTATTAATAAGTTTATATAAAAAAAATATTTCCAATATTAAGGTTTCTTCGGAAGAATATTATAATATATCATTTGAATCAAAAATTGAAAACTTTGATACAATTTTGATGCTTTTTGATAAACTTCACACGAATAATAAAATGCAATTAATACAATTAATAGATGATAATTATAAAGTAATTTATAAATTGTTTAAATACCATACTTTTGAAAATGAAAAAGAACTCTCTATAATTTTTAATCTTAATAACGTAAAAGATTATGGTTGTCTCAATATATACTATTATGGAAAAAATGCAAAAATGTCTATATTCAAAAACGGTAGAGTGGTAATATATTTTAAATATTCAATAGATAATGGTAAAATATGGGATAAAATTATTAATGACAAAAATGACTTTATCATTTATATTAAAGAATCATTAAATATAATTTTAGTCTTTAAAGAAATAGATATAAATACAAGAATTAATTATATTATCGACAACACGGAATATTCATCTTTGATAAAAAATATAGGTATTTATGCAAATGTATTCGAGGCGATTATATTTAAAAAAGAAAAGAAAAAGAACAGTGGTTATTATGCTTATAAAAGAACTTCCGACTTTATCAATAGTGTATTTGATATAACATCATATATAAAGTCTCGTATAATTGTTGGTATGACGGAAGAAGATATTATAAAAGAACTCGTTAATTTTGGATATACAAAGCAAGAATTAATACCTATCGTAAGAAATGAACTTAAAATGATAGGAGATATTGGATATAATAATTTAGATAATAATGTTAAAATTATAGAAGGAACATATATTGTTGTTAAAAAAGGTATTGGTGGGTTTGAAATTGATATTAAAAATTGTAAAACTTATTTTGAATTAGAAAATTTAAAACACTGGTTAATAAGAATTATTGAAAATTCAAGAATAATATTAAAGAAAAACCCTATTAAAAATATAAAAATAGACAATAATAAAACTAAACAAAAGTCAAAATCTTCATCATCGTCATCTTCTAAAGATGACTTTGAATATTTTGATATTGATAATGTTGATGCATATAATTCAAAGGGTGGTGTTCCAAAAAATGTAAAAATAGACAATAATAAAAATTATTTAATCAATAGATTGCGAAATGCCGACAAAGAACTATATCGTGATAAAAACAAATCAAGAAAATGCCAACGAGAACATCAACCCGTTGTATTATCTACAAGAGAGTTTGAAGAACTTAAATCTAAAGGATATGACAAACTTTTAGATAATGTATTAGAACATGGTATAAATGAAGATAATAAAAATCATTATACCTGTCCTCGTTTATGGTGCCCTATTAGTAATATTCCTTTGGACGAAAAAATAGAAAGTCCAACGTGTCCTATCGAAAACGAAGAACCAATGTATATGAATAAAGATATGAAAAATGAAAGTCTTCCAAGATACGCATATTTGATAAAAAATATTAATATACCTTGTTGTGGTAAAAAAAATCCAGATATCAAGAAAAAAACAATAATAAAAAAAAATAAGGGGAAAAATAAAGACGATAAAGATGACGAAGATAAAGGAGATGAAGATAAAAATTATATTATGAATAAAGTTCCTCTACCTTATAAAGGAAGATATGGAGACATACCAAAAGAATTATATAATATATTATATCCAGATAATTACAATGATTATATAAAAAATTGTTCTTCACCTAATAATATTAATAAGAAAGAATGTATTTTGAGAAAAGGGTTAATTGATATCAAAAAAATAACAAGTAAATACGATAATATAATTCACACAATATCATATTTATTGGGAAAAACCAAAACAGAGTTTATTGACGAAATTGTAAAAGAATTAGATTTAATAACATATATATCTCTTGATAATGGAAATGTATGCAAAGACTTTATAGATATAAAACCTATGATATATGATGATAATATTGAATTATATAAAGAGTTTATAGAATATAATAAAAGATTTGAAAAAAGTTTTCTAGATATACCAAGTATATCAGATGTAACAGAAAGTGGATTATATAAAAAGTCTCGTTTATTATATATTTTTAAATCTTATAAAAAATATATTACATATTTGTCAGCCGACAATTATCCATTCGATAAAGGTATTCAATATTTATATTCTCTAATAGCAATTGTTTTTAAAAGACTTATTGTTTTATGGGAGATTGATAAAAAAGGTGATAATATTGATATTAAAATGGTATGCCCTTATTATACGAGATTTATTGATGTAGAACCAAGTTTAGATAAAAATGTTAAAATGATTATGATAGTTAAAGAAAATAATTTTTACGAACCTCTTGTTACAAGAGCTATTAATATGAAAACAGATAAAAAAATATTATTATTAGATAATCACCCATTAATTAGGAATATATTAATGGAATGTGCCGAGAAAAATAACTTTATAAGGTATGATATTAGTATTTTTAATAATAGAGAAAATATAAAAGTATTAAATAAATTGATAAATGATAAAAGTGAATTATTTAGGTTTGAAACATTAATAATTAATAGCGACTTTACAATAGATAAAATTATGTTAAAAAATAATATGATTTTAAGATTTAAACCACAATCTATTGTTATATTACAAGCATTGATAAAAGGTTTTAATATAAATAATGTAGTTTTTCACGAAGATATTATAGGAAAAGAATATACAATAAAAATATTGAAAGAAGGTTATCTTAAATATAAGGAAAAAATTGAGAAAATAAATGAAATTGGCTTTACATTAGATACTGGTATTTCTATACTTCAAAATGATATATTAATGAAAAATAAATTGATTATAAGCGACGATAATATTATTAATAATAATAATCAGTTTATACCAATAGGTACAAAAGACGATTATCACAAATATGTAGAAAAAGATAATATTGAAATGAAAACATGGTTAGATTTACGAACTATGATAAAAAATAAATTGTTGAGTAAAAAATATACTGAAGAATATTATATCCAATTATCTAAAAATACAAAGAAAAATATTATTAAAACATTATTGGATGAATTTAATACTGGTAAATATAATAGTAAAGAACTTAAAAAAATACAAATAATATTGGAGGAAATACCATTAACATCTATTTCTAATATTAAGAAATGGTATAATAATTCTTTATTACATGTCAAATACGATTATATCAATGAATTATCAAATAACATAACCGAGTGTGTTGATGAAATGATATTTACACAATATAGTATATCTAATAAAATACCAAAAAAAATATTAAAATATCACGAAGCATTACCTAATGGATTTAATGAACTTGAAAGTGAAATACATATTGACCAGTACAAATTATTCGATAATAATAAAACATCTATTAAAATACTTGCTTTACCAGATGTTTTAAATGGTCAAGAGATTATATTGAATACTAAATGGACAAAATATAAGAAAAAAATCTGGTATAAATTGAGATATATTAAACACAATTACACTCACTCATCATTAAATTATCTTTTCAATTATTTATCTTCCAAATTAAATATTGATATTATATCATATGAAGAAATAAAAGAAAAGTCTAATACATATTATACAGAAGTATTTTCATCAAATAGTAAAGATAAAAAGAAAAAAATAAGAATAAGGGCGTTATTTAAAGATCCTCATTTTTATAATACATATGTTGCTGAAATGAACAATATTAATAAAACAAAAAAAACATTTAAAACATTACGTATATTTAATGAAACATATTTTGATAAAAGTGATGTAAATGAAAGAAAAAAAATAATTAAAAACATATTACAAAACAATTTATTGTCATATCCAAGTGATATAATATTATTTAACATCTCAAAAATGCTTAACATTTCAATATTAATAATACATAATCGTGCAGAATATGGAAAAGGGATTGATGTTGATAAAAGAGCGGGAGATAAAGATTTGAATATAACTACAACAATTTATCGTGCTACAGATGATATATTAATAAGACCATTACTAATACTTTATAGAAAAATAGAAAAAACGCATATTTCTTATTATATAGTTAAGAATATTGAATATAATGAATATTTTTATATGGAATTGGGAGATAGTCCTGATGAAATTAAAGATAAAATATTAGATAATAGCAAATCTTCTAATTATTTATCTTCTGTTTCTACATCTTCAATATAACCACATTATACAAATCTTATATAAACTTTACTTTTTGTTCTGGTATTTTATAACATCTACTATCATTCTTCGTTAAATCAAACTTTACCTGTAAATCATCTTCATTACATCCTCCATTATCTTCTTCTTCATCTTCTTCATCAATTTCAAATAGTTCAACTTTTTTATTAACAACATCTTTTAATAATTCATTCATATGTTCCTCATCTATTAAAATACGGCTATCACCTGTTCCACAAGGTGGTTGTTGTCCTAACATAACATTTGCTGATACTCCATTTACTTTATCATATTCAGAGAATATACTTGCATTAATTAACATATCAGTAGTTTCTTCAAACGAAGATTTAGCCAATGGTCCAATATCACCTCTATTAATACCGTGTCTATCAATAGACATTAATTGTCCTTTATAAGTCATTGTATCTATCAATAGAGACATATGTCTGTAATTCATAGAACCTTCGCTTGTAACCGCTATAAGCTCTTTATACAACGCGTTTCTCGCAGCTTCAATACCGAGAGTATCGTAAATTTCGCGAATATCATTTGAAATAGTTCTTGCTGAATCAATATTTGGATTTGCAAGAATATCTATTAAGTTTGTTCCGTCGGTATCAAGAACCCATTCTACAATATTATCAAACTTATTAGATTCTTCATTATATTTAGTATATTTCTTCTTATTTAATGAAACCTTTTTAATACCCTTGTATCCTTTTAATAATATTTGATATACGATATTATGCTCAATTGCTTTAATAGTTGCAATTTCGTCTTTATCATCAATATCTTTCAATGCTATTTCTGTTAATTTAATGCGGAATATACATTCTTCAGCATTATCGTCGCTATATACACAATCTACATATTTGTCATAAGAAGAGTTTATTTTAGTGTATATATCAATCATCTTAATATTTAATAAGTTCATTTTAGTTTTATCAAATACTAATCGCAATACCCACGGAGATGTACTGCGTGCCTTACATACATTGCTTTCTAATTCTTCAAATTCTTTGTATATTTTCATAATTCCTTGGTCTTCGCTTATATTTGTTTCATAATATTCGCCATTATCCCAATATATTTCACTATATTGTAGAATATCAGCCAACTTTGTTATTTCAATAGTATTCTTAATATGCATAGCATGATTTTTTGTTATGCTAATACGTTCGTCTGTTACATCTCCATCTTCATTAATTTCTGGATTTACAATACTCGCTACATCTTGTTTCATGTAAATTATCAGTGTAGGAGTTTTAGTTTTTTTAGTAGCTGATAGAATTTCTTTAAGGCGTGGAACACCTGATGTTGCCTTAACAGCCGCCGCTGTTCCTGATACGTGGAATGAATCAAGTGTCATTTGTGTTCCTAATTCACCAATTGTTTGTGCTGCTACAATACCAACCATTTCACCAGCTGGTGCAATCGCTTGATTAAAATGTTCATATATTTGCGATACAATCCAATCAAATATATCTTTTGTAAAATGGAAATGAAATATAAGTTTTTTAGGATTTAAATGAATTCTTAATAGTATATTAAAATATAACATGCCTTGGATAGTATCTTTAATATAAAGGTCTTTTGTTAGTTTTAATATGGTATTTAATACGTGGTCGGGTGTTAAATCTGTTTTAATAGCCAAAACACCAATAGACTTTAATCTATTAGAAGCTGTATTAATAATACGTTCAAATGGAATTGGATAATTAATAACCTTTTTCTTTTCTCCAGCAAAAATGTTTTTAATAAGAAAATGTTTATCTTCAAGCATTTTATCAAAATGATTTGAACATTCTGCATATGTATTTGCATTTATTGTATCAAATGCTTCTTTTGTCATATGAACACTTGCATTATCACTCGGTTTTAAATTGTACATTTGATCAATCTCTATAGTATTCATATCAATTGTGTTGATAAATTGAACCTCTATTTTACAACCATCCATACCATCTTCACCATATAGATATTGAATAATAGAACCATTTGCCGTCCTCACAGTATTATCATAATATATTTTAGAATCTTCCATTGCTTTTACTAATCTTCTTTGAATATAACCAGTTTCAGATGTTTTAACAGCTGTATCAATTAGACCTTCGCGTCCACCCATAGCATGAAAGAATACCTCCTGTGGTGTTAGCCCTGAAATGAAACTGTTTTTAACGAAACCTCTTGCTTCGGGTCCATCATCATATTTTGTAAAATGCGGGAGTGTTCTATCAGTAAAACCATAAGTAATTCTTTTTCCATCTACATTTTGTTGTCCAACACATGCAATCATCTGTGCTACATTTGTTTCTTTTCCTTTAGACCCTGATTTAACCATATTAATCATTCTGTTTGTTGTTTCGTCAATTTGCGATAATCCAATTTTACCAACTTCGCTCGTAGTTTCATTTAGAATACCAATAATTTCTCTCTCGATATATTCTTCATTATTGAAAATACTGTTGTTGTCAATTGTTCCTCTGCGAATTTCATCTAGTTTATCATATGCTTTCTTTTTCATTTCTTTAATTTTGTTTTTAAGTTTATCATCTGTTTCTTTATCTGTGACTAAATCGCTAATACCAACACTAAATCCTGATGTTAGCAACCATCTGCAAATAAGTCTCTGTGTATTATCAAGAAACTTGCGAACTTCGAAAGGTCCATAGTCATGATAAATAACTGGTATTAATCCTGTAGAGATACCATGAAATACAGATTTGTCAAGATTACCTGATTCAATATTACTATTGTTAATAATAAACTTTTCATCTTTTTTATTTTTTCTATTAATGAAAAGACCAGGTGGTAATATTTGCGAATATGCTTCTTTTCCTGAATACATATAGTTTTTATCTGGTTCAGGTAATGAACCTTTAAAATAACTATTAATCATTTGAATATTGGCTAATGTTTTATCTTGAATTTTAGTAATATCTTTTGTTAATCTGAAAGATCCTAATAAAGTATCTTGTACAACTTCAATAATAGGCTTACCATCTCTTGGTGCTAAAATCATATATGGAACTGCTGCAATATCCATTAATTCATTCATGGTTTGAACACTTTGTGGGCAATGTAAATTCATTTCGTCTCCGTCAAAGTCAGCATTATATGGAGGAGTATCAAGGACATTAAGACGAAATGTTTGGAAAGGCATAATAACAACCTTATGACACATCATTGACATCTTGTGGAGAGAAGGCTGTCTGTTAAATAGAATATAATCTCCATTTGTAAGATGACGATGAACTATATCACCATGCTTTAATTCTTTAGCATTAACTTCCAAATCCTGTGAATATTTAAGATTAGTTGTCATATTCTCCTTTTTAATATATTTAGCACCAGGCCAATTGTCTGAACCATTTTTAATCAATTCTCGCATTTTATCAATATTATATTCATTAACAATTTCTGGGAATGTAATATTGATAGCAACCTTGATAGGAACTCCCAATTCGTCAATACTAATATAAGGATCTGGCGTAATGACAGACCTAGCGGATTGATCTACGCGCTTACCATTAAGATTACCGCGAATACGCCCTTCTTTCTTCTTCATACGATCTGATACCGATTTAAGTTTTCTACCATTTCTTTGTTGAGAAGGGGCTAAACCAGGAATTTGATTATTTACAAATGTAAATACGTGATATTGGAGAAGCATAGTAATATATTTAATAGTATCTTCAGAAGAACCTTTATTAATCTTATCGCGAATACTATTATTTGTTTTAATAATATCACTCAATTTATGAGTCAAATCATCTTCGCGACGTTGTCCATTTTCCTCAATAATACTTGGTCTAACCGCGGGAGGTGGAACAGGAAGAACAGTACAAATCATATACTCCGGTCTATTCCACTTTGGATTAAAGCCCATCATATCCATTTCCTTGTCAGTTATACGTTTAAATATCCTAAGAATATCTTCAGCTGTAAATTCTTGTATAATTTTATCCAACGGAGGTTCTTGTTTTTTATCTTTCCATTCCGCCATAATTTTCATTGCATTTTCTTTTTGATACTTTGTAGGTTGAACAGCACCACACCCGACAACTCCATCATCACCACAAACACGCAATTTTGTTGTTGTATTGCATAATCTGTAATAAGCGTCCCATCTTTTTTGATTATTTTTAATAGATAATATGCGAACCATATCATTCTTAAAGTCTTTATGAGTAGTTTCGGGCGAAATCAAACATTTTGAACATTTGTAACATACACAATTTAGTAGTTTTTTGACAATATCGAAAAACATAGCTTGGAATACTGGTTTTGCTAAAACAATATGCCCAAAATGTCCTGGGCAAAATATATTTTTTTGCTCACAAGTGCAACATCTGCGATTATGCTCCAATACACCCATTCTGGAATCAAATAAACCACCAACGATAGGTTCGCTTCCGGAATATGTGTCTGTTTTGTTGATTTCGACAACCGATCTTTTAATGATTTCATTGGGTCCTAAAACACTAAATTGAATACCTGTGACATCTTGGATTTCAACCTTTTGATCGTTATATGATAGTTCGGGATAAATAGACATATCTCTTAATAATAGTAGTTAAAATAACTCGTCTTATGTTTAAACTATTTTATAATTATCAATTTTTTAAAAAAAATAGTAAATTTTTATGAATTATTATTATAAATTATTAAAAAGTCTTTATAATAATATATAAATGATATAATAAAAATTATCATTATAATTGTTAATATAATATAATAACCATACCATAAGTTTCGCAAAGGAACCCCTTTATGGGGCATAGATAATATAGAAATTAAAAAACTGGTTGGTAAAAATATAGATGCAACTATCGTCAATATCCTCGATGTTCCCGAATCTAAATATGCTATTCTTTGCATAGTTCCTTTACGCGTTTGCTCTAAATTATTATGTAGGTTATCAATATTATTTTTAAATATTGTAATCCTATTTTTAAATATTATATGATCTTTATTTTTTGTTTTATCATAATCAACATCAATTACCATACGGGATGTAACCATAATCATATCTTTAATTAGATTATTATAATTTAAGGTATAAAGCAATAATTTATCAGTATATTCGATAATATGATAACTATCAAAAAAGTTAATAAATGTTACTTTTTTTTTAATATTATACAATATTTCATCTATTCTACGATAATCTTTTTCGCATTTATCAATAATATCAACAAACATATTTAATAATTTATCTTCGCGATTTAAAAAGTTTAGTACATCAATATCTTCAATGATAATATATTTTTTTTTATCTAGTGCAAAAATTATTTTATATGTATTCATATACGGAATATTACTTTTTAAAAGAGATGAATAATCCAATCCTTTTTCATAGAAAGTGTTCTTTAAACATTTATCTATATTTTGCGATACTTTATCGCCCATATCAGGAAATAAAATTGAAAAGTAAAAAGTATTATCGTTAATCAATATTTTATCAGTATCGTTTAATATTTTATTTAACGATGTAATATTTATATTTTCCATAATTTTATCTATATTTTTATATTCAATGATTTCAGTTTCCATAATTCTTATTAATAATAATGGATATAATTCTTATTTTTAATAAGATTGTAAAAATAATTCGCTGCTAGCAGGGATTGAACCTGCGACAACTCGGTTAACAGCCGAGTGCTCTAACCAACTGAGCTATAGCAGCAAGAGGTTTCCCCCCTTGTACATACTATATAATTTATCCTTATATGTATTTTAAAAATATATATTCTTTTCAATATTATTTATAATATTTATAAAAATTTCATTTATATATTTTTCATAAGTATCTTTATCAGGCAAATTGATATTTATTCGCGTATTTATACAAACCTCTATTCGTTTATCACAGTGTTCAATTATTTCCACATCATTAACTATATTTATCAAAGAAAAACATTTAATAAGTTCTTTATATATTAATTTAAAGTTACTAATCGTAATTCTACTCTTGATTTTCTTATATTTTGAGCCATTTGTTTTTATTTTATGTTTAATAATCATCCGTAAATATTTTTCATCTTCATTTATATAATCAATTATCTTTTCGGGCATAGATTCAACATATATGTAAATATCTTCTTTTTTTTGCATAACTCCTTTTTTAACATTCCATTCTCCAACTTCCCATTCTTTTATATCATATACAGGGGAAATGTTCTCTGTTTTAGAGTTGTATATTTTTTCAAAAACATCTTCTAATGTAATATTTTCAACAAATATATTTTTTTTTAAATTTATCATATATATATTATATTACATTAGACATATTTTTTATATACAAATCTTTTAAAGGTTTGTATGCATTTCCATTAATAATTTTTTCATCCAATAACCATTTTTTTGATAATATATTATATTTATGATTTTCATTAAATAAAATATTAACACATATGTACATAACAAATACAATAATAAAACTTTTAACTATACACTTAGTTGTCATCAATATTATACAAAATAATATAATAGTTTGAAATATTGGGTTATTTATTAACTTTTGTTGTGCAGGTGTAAGTTCAATTCTTAAATATCTTCCACCAATTTGAACTAGTACAATAAAAAGCATAGATAATGGCTCTAATGTACTTATTCCTTCTATACTTGGAAAAAACGACATTATACTATTTTTTACGAAGAATATATTTATATGAAAGAACTTATAGTTTTTATACTATCGGATTTATCATTCAAATCTTTTAAAAATTTCAATTTATTTATTATTATATCATTTATATCTTTGTATCCTTTTTCTGCTTTTACAATAGTTAGTTTTTCAATATCTTTATTATCTTTATTAATATCTTTTTCAGTATTTTTAGCTATTACTATAGATGCCTCTGTAAAAAATTCACCTTCTGTGAAAATTATTATATCTAAAATTAACGCTATTAATGACAATGAAAACAATAACCCAATTGTAAAGTCCCATTGTAAAATATATAAGTTTGCTATAAATAGAATTAAAAATATCCAAGGGTTATCAATAATTTCAAGTATATCATCAGGATATGCAGCTGCTGGTCGTAATCCTAATATTAGCAAATATGCTATTAAAAATCCAGTAATAATCCCTTTAAAGACCATATTTATATCTAAATCAATATCTTTCATTATTGTTCTTTACAATTATATTATATAAATATTTTATTATTGTTTTTCTTTCCTTTTTGTATAATAGAGAGAATAACATCATAAATTATTTATATAATGAATTATTCAACTTTACAAGAAGCGTATAATATAGATAGTTTTGGAAAAAGCAATAAAAACACTGCTAAAAAACAACATTCAAACGATTTAAATATAAGAAAAAGAGGAGAAAATGAAATCACAAATAATCAAGGACCATCTCATATGGATTCTAATAAAAAGGTTTTGGATAATGATAAAATAATTGATTATAACCAATATATGAAAACTATGGGTGGAAGTTGTGCACCATTACAAGCACCTTCATATACCGTTCCTGTATCCGGAGAATGTAAAAAAGAGTTAAAAAAAGTAATGGATGTATATACCCAAGAAAATTTTAACACAATAAATAATAATGATGTAACTGACATACACAAGGATAATGTTATGCCTTATTACGACGAAGACTTTGAACAATATTTTGATATAAATAATTTAGTTGATGAAGTAAAATATAATTCAAATATGAAAAAAAGTCAATATATGCCAAATACAAATAAAAACTCATATACAAATAATAATACAAGTGAATATTCTAACATTAATGAATTATCGTCATTTGGTAATAATTTATTAAGTACAAAAGAATATAATTTAAGCGATGCAGAAAAAATTAAGGCAAACGAAGCATTACTTTACTTGAAAAACTTGGAAGCAAAAATAAATAATGATGAAAAAAATGCAATATTAAATCAACTTAATGAATCAAATGATATTGGTAGAAATGGGCATAATAATTTTTACAAACATGTTGAAACTATAAACCCTATTGCGGCAAATGATGTTAAAGAGGTTATCGTATATAAAGATGTTAAAAATGAAAATGATGTTAAATATGTTAAAGATGTTAATGATAATAATGATTCTAAATATAATTATATGAATACATTTATAACATTTTTTGCTTTTTTATTATTTGGAATACTAATAATTTTCTTATGCGATTATATTGTAGAGACCTCTATACAGATAGGTATGAAACGAACAGTAAATATATTAGAACCATATATCCGAAATCAAATGCCATTGCAAAATAATCTATACAATCAAATGCCTTCAACACAATCATATCATGCTCCATCTATTTCAAATTACGATATGACATTATTACCTCGTTCTAACACATAAAATGATATATATAAAGATTTACATTATTACAATATTTAACTCTATTTATCAATAATGTTTTTAAATATAAACGATCTTGTTGATAAATCAATTGTAATTGGAAGCGATTCTTTAAAAAATATAATAAAAAAAGATAGTTGGTGGTATCCTTCGAAAAATGGGAAAAAAAGAATTATGATATGCGGAACTTACCCTATAGGTACAAGTAATGGATATTCAAAGGTTATATATTATATATCAAAATATCTTGGTCAATATGAAGATATTGATTTAACTATTTATGGATTTCAAAATGTATCTAATACGAATTGTAAAGAATCAAGAAATGGTATTCCGTCCTCTGTTAAAATACATGATGCGATGGCTACAGAAGAACCTGCAAGAAATGGTTTTGGAGAATTGGAAATAGGAGACTTTATTAAAAAAAATCCTCAAGATATTATAATTATTTTTAATGATAGTATTATAACATCGGCGATAACAAGTACAATTATTAATGAATGTGGTGGTGATGAGAGAAAAAACTATAAACTAATTTCATATATGGATCAAGTATATCCTTATCAAAAAAAATCTTATATTGAAATTCTAAATATATATTATGACGGAATTATTGCTTTTACGCCTTATTGGAAAGATATAGCACGAAAATTAGGAATTAGTGAAAAAATGCCTATTTATGTATTTCCGCACGGTTTTGACACCGAAGTATATTATCCTATTCCAAAAAATATTGCAAGAACTTATTTTAATTATAATGAAGATGATTATATGGTTATAAACTTAAATAGAAATCAACCTCGTAAATGCTGGGATCATACAATTATTGCGTGGGTTGAATTTGTAGAAATGCATTATAATGTTAATGTTCTTAAAAATAATAAAGATTATATCGTAAATGAATATACATCAAGACCTATAAAATTAATAATCGGGGCACAAATAGATGCGTATTGGAATCTAATGGATGTTTTAGAAAACGAAGTAATTTTTAGAAATGTTCCTTTAGATTATGTTAAAAATACAATTATAGAAGTTTCAACACCACAACAATTATCAGATAAAGAAATTAATATTCTTTATAATTGCTGTGATGTTGGATGTAATAATTGCAATGGTGGAGGATTTGAATTAACTGTTTTTGAATGTCTTGGATTGGGAAAACCACAGGTATCTTCTTTTGTTGGTGGAATACGCGAATATATTGATGATAACAATTCTACACCTATAAAGTCATCTATATATCATTATTTGGATAATAAATCTGTAGGTATAGGCGGTAAAGTAGAAATAACAGACCCTCATGAGTTTGCTTTAGGATTTTGGAAATATTTTTGCAATCCAGAATTAGGACATCTTCACGGAAAAAACGGAAGAGAAAATATTCTTAAAAATTACAGATGGGAAACTCTTGTAAAATATTTTTATAAAAATGTTCTATCAGATATTATAAAAAATTGATACTATTTTATAATATTAGTTTATTATAATATAATAATGGCTGCTCTATTTATTGATACCGAAACAAATGGATTGCCCGATTCTACAAATATGCATTGGGGAGAATATCCTAAATATAATAAGTTAAAATGCTATGATACAGCACGTATTGTACAAATATCGTTTATTGTAACAGATAAAAATTTTAATTTTATGGAAAGTCAAGATTATACTATTAAACGCGAAGGTTTTACAATTGAAAATGACAAGTTTCATGGAATAACGAATGAAATATCAGATAATGGCGTTGACTTTACAATGGCAATTGATAAATTATACGAAGCTATTAAAAAAACAACTCATATTATAACACATAATATTGCTTTTGATATTAATGTTATATTATCAGAATTATATCGCAGAAAAAGATTTGATATCATTGCTGAACTTAAAAAAAAAGAGTTGTTATGTACTATGAAACATTGTAAAAATATTGTAAAAATTATTAATAAGTTTGGAAAAAATAAAAATCCATCACTAAATGAACTTTATGTATTTTGTTTTAATGAAAGTATTGAAAAAGCACACAATTCGAAATATGATGTATTAAATTTACATAAGGTTATTAAGAAAATGTATGACGACAATATTTTAGGATATAAACTTATTAAGTAATAAGTCTTTTAAATAATAAATATAAACTTGTTTTTCTCCCTTTCGTATTGTCTATTATATTATCTAACAAATCTTTATAAATACTTACAATATCTTCTTTTAGTAAAAATATATAAATCATATATGTTGTTATAAATATTAATGTAAAAGCAATATCTATTGTTTTTATATTTTTTTGCAATATTAATAATATTAATGGTACTTTTATTATTACATTAATTGTAATAAAATACAGTAATCTTGTATTTTCATTATAATTCTTTAAAATGATAATAATTCCTATAATAAAAAAAATTGTAGATATAAATAATAATATGATTGGGTTATATGAAAAAATATTTAGAATATATCCAATAGAATATATTATTACCCACGTAGAAAGTAGTTTATCAACAGTTATAATTTTGCTTTTCATTTATATAAAAAATATATAATAAATATTTTATAGATGATATTAAATTGTGCTATAACCTTTTTATAATTCTAATTTGTACAAAGATATTGGGATTATCTCGGTATATCGTACTAATGTTTCAACATCACCATACATATCAGGCATACAATAAGGGGCATTTTCGTCCTCATTCATTGCAAATAAGTCTCTATATATTTTAGATGTATCATCTTCTTGTATATTGTTCATTCCATGATTAGAGAAATATAAAGTAAACTTGTTTCCTAGAGTATTAGCATCGTCTATAATGACTTGTTCGGGAATGTCTCCTCCTATGATTTTAACAATGTCTTTGCCTCGCCTAGGTTTAATATCATTATATATTTCGTCATCATCAAATATTTCTTTTGTTGTTTTTTGTTCAATATATTCAAATATATAGCAATCGACAAAAATGTTTTCCATCAAGAAGTATTTCGCCATTGAATTTATAGCCTGTTTTGTCATAGCCATTATTTGTTTTTATCGAGATTATCTGTATATCTTATATCAGTTCTATGTTGTTTGATAAGGATAATTAAATGATGTATAATCATTTTTTTGTTTTATTATAACATATATATACTATACATTGTATGTGTAATATTTTGCGAATCTTTAAGAACACATTTGATTAGCGTAGTGTATATTGTTTATTTCTATAACTTTTAACATTTTCTACATTCTCATGGAATAAAAAGATTATAGGCTTTTCTACTCATTTTATTTGGTAGCATTATTATGAATATTTTGAAAAGCCTAGCACATAATTATTTATTTCTATTACTTTTAAACTTTTTCTATATATTCTCTTAAAAAAATAAATTATAGGCTTTTCTACTCATTTTTTTTATTACCATTTTTAAGATTATTTTTCAAAAACCTTAATAATATATTTCTATAACTTTCTAACAATTCTATAATATTCTTATAATAAAAAGATTATGTACTCATTTTATTTATCATCATTCATAATAATATTTAACAAATCTTTAAGAATACAATTTGAGTACATAATTTTATATTTCTATAACTTTCAAACTTTTCTATAAATTCTTAAAATTAATTAATTATGTACTCATTTTATTTAACATCATTCTTTATAACTATTTTGCACAACCTTAAGAATACAATTTGAGTACATAATTACATAATTCTATAACTTTCAAACTTTTCTATAAATTCTTAAAATTAATTAATTATGTACTCATTTTATTTATCATCATTATTTATAACTATTTTGCACAACCTTAAGAATAGTTTTTGAGTAGCGTAGCGTATATTACATAATTCTATAACTTTTAAACATTTCTATATATTCTTGGAAATAATTAATTATGTACTCATTTTATTTAACATCATTATTAACAACATTTTGCAAAAACCTTAAGAATATATTTTGAGTACATAATTTAATATTTCTATAACTTTTAACATTTCTATATATTCTTGGAAATAATTAATTATGTACTCATTTTATTTAACATCATTATTAACAACATTTTGCAAAAACCTTAAGAATATATTTTGAGTACATAATTTTATATTTCTATAACTTTCAAACTTTTCTATAAATTCTTAAGATTAATTAATTATGTACTCATTTTATTTATTACCATTATAATGGATATTTTGCAAAAACATTAAGCACATTAAGAACATAATTTGAGTAGCGTAGCACATAATTTTATATTTCTATAACTTTCAACATTTTATACATTCTCTTATAATAAATTAATTATGTAGGCTATGCTACTCATTTTATTTAATACCATTATTAACAATATTTCACCAATCTTTAGGAATACTTTTTATATATTTTTATTACTTTAAACATTTCTATAAATTCTATGAAAAAATATATTATACACTACTCTACACATTTAATTCGTTATCATTCATTATAACAAATTCGCCAATATTTAAGAATATATTTTGAATAGCGTATCGTATATAATATATTTCTATAACTTTTAAACTTTTTCTATATATTCTCTTAAAATAAAAAGATTATACACTACTCAACACATTTTCCTTAAGTAGCATCATTAACAACTATTTTGCAAAACCTTAATGATATTTTTTATTTATTTCTATAACTTTTCTATATTTTTCTTATAATAAATTAATTATGTACTCATTTTATTTAACATCATTATAAACAATATTTTGCGAAACTTTAAGAATACAATTTGAGTAGCAAAGCCTATATTTAATATTTCTATAACTTTTAAACTTTTTCTATATATTCTTGAAATTAATTAATTATACGCTACTCTACACATTTTATTTGGTAGCATTATTATGAATATTTTGCAAAACCTTAAGAATATATTTTGAGTAGCAAAGCCTATATTATATATTTCTATAACTTTTAAATTTTTCTATATATTCTTGAAATTAATTAATTATGTACTCATTTTATTTGGTAGCATTATTATGAATATTTTGCAAAACCTTAAGAATATATTTTGAGTAGCAAAGCCTATATTATATATTTCTATAACTTTTAAATTTTTCTACATTCTCCAAATAAAAAGATTATGTACTCATTTTATTTATTACCATTATTATGAATATTTTGCAAAACTTTAAGAATACAATTTGAAAAGCCTAGCACATAATTTAATATTTCTATAACTTTTAACATTTTGTATATATTCTCCAAATAAAAAAGATTATGTATTCATTTTGTTTAACATCATTCTTTATAACTATTTGCAAAAACCTTTAGAATATATTTTGAGTACATAATTTAATATTTCTATAACTTTTAACATTTTGTATATATTCTCCAAATAAAAAAGATTATGTATTCATTTTGTTTAACATCATTCTTTATAACTATTTGCAAAAACCTTAAGAATATATTTTGAAAAGCCTAGCACATAATAATATATTTCTATAACTTTTAACATTTTGAATATATTCTATGAAAAAACAAATTATGTACTCATTTTATTTAACATCATTCTTTATAACTATTTGCAAAAACCTTAAGAATATATTTTGAAAAGCCTAGCACATAATAATATATTTCTATAACTTTTAACATTTTGAATATATTCTATGAAAAAACAAATTATGTACTCATTTTGTTTAAAACCATTATTATGAATATTTTGCAAAAACCTTAAGCAATCCATTTGAAAAGCCTAGCACATAATAATATATTTCTATAACTTTCTAACAATTCTATATATTCTTGGAATAAAAAGATTATAGGCTTTTCTACTCATTTTAATAAAAAATGAATTATAAGTATAAGTATATAAGGTTCATATAGAACAAATGACATCTTATAACTCTTATTCATTTGAGCATATTGAAAAAGTAGATTCGGAAACAGAAGATATAAAACAGATAAATAATATTATTATTGACGAAGATTATCTTTGTGAAAATGTATCAGATAGTATTAATTTTAAAAATTATTTTTCTTTATTACTTAACATACATGATACTAGTACGCATTTAAAAACATTTATTAACTTTTATCATAATTCATGCAACTGTGTGTGTTGTGGCGAAGAATGTAATATGAATAATATAGAAAATTGTAAATCTGGATTTATGATAGAATATAGAGTTGATAACACTGTAGATTTGTCTCATGATAAAGGATTATATATAAATATATATTCAACATTAAATAATGATTTACCTATGTGTTATAATTGTAAATATAATATTAACAAAATGAAAGAAAAAAAAAGTGTTTATTCTGGTTCTATACAAAATACTGAAAACAAAACTTTTAAAAATGTAATTTATATTTTATGGAAACAAGATATATACCCTTTTAATATTATTAGTATTTTGAAAAAATGAATTTATTTATAGGTTAGAATAAAAATGTTCTAAAAAAAATAAAAACTGATAGTCTACCCTAAAAAATAAATTACCCACCAACATCGATAAACCAACCAAGTTTTAATACCATCAATCAAAAAGGACAAATCAAGTCATATAAATTATGACTATGTCAAAGCAAGTTGTCAATTCAATGACAAAAGACTTTTTAATGACAAACGTATTTGACGATTGTTATGTATTTGAACATATTGAGCAAATTATTACAAAAAAAAAGATGGACGATGATGATGGAGGCAATATATATACAGATATTAAATCTGTAAGGCGTAAGGATATCGTTAAAATATGGGATGATGTTTTTGATCATAAACAAATTATTGATGATGCTAACAATCTAGGAAACAAATACACTTTCTACTTCTTCGAGGATGAAGACGTAAAAGATAAAAACTTATATCGCGAATTATTTGTGATGGATACTGACGATGATGCACCACGCATTATTTGCGATATTGAAGGTGATTATAACGCACTATTACAATACTCTACTATAATACCTATTTCTTTGTACAAAATAGAATTATAGGTGTTTAATTATTAGTTGAATACATCAACTATAAGTATGATTAATATATTCATACAATCATTATATATTTTATATTTTTATATTACATATTATTTTTTATCATTCTTTGCTTTTGAAGGAGTTATACATTTTTTTGTTTTTAAACTACATATTTTATCTAGTAATAAACAATCTTGCTCGCAGGGTTTTTCTGTCCATTTTTCTGTCAAAATCAATGTTTTACCTTTATCTTTTCGTTTAAAGTCTTCTATTACGATATATTTGTTATCTTTTTTTATATATTCTTTTTTATCATTAATATAAATATTCTTTCTAACATTTCTTACATAATCTTTTCTGTCATATGAATATGTATTTTTACTCTCATCTACAGATATTAAATCTTTCATTCTATTTATAATGAATAAAAATAACTTGGATAATAAACTACTTAAATAAAAATTGATACCCCTTTTTTTAAAAAATATATAAAAATGCAAGAAAATAAGTTGAAATTATGTATTTTACCTACGCAGATGGGTAAAACTTTTATAACTATAAAAAGTATTTTAGAAGAAATAAATGAAAATCCTTCAAAGGGTCGAAGTGTTCATATTGTATTTACAATGAATACATTACTCAATAATAAACAATTTTCAAACAGACTTGAAGAAATTAATGATAAATATGGTGATAAATCAGTGTGCGTATTTTCATCAAAGTATGATGGAAACTTATTTCATATAAAAAGTTTAAAAGGATTAATCAATTTTTCTAATAAAATTGACAATTTGCCTCATATTATAATTGCTTGTAGTAATACGCGTCGTTTTATAGATTGCTTTAATTATATAGAATATATCGAAAAAGAAAATACATTATACAAAAGGTGTTTTGTATATTTTGATGAATTACATAAATATATTACAAATAAAAAATATAATTTACGTTCAAATATAGAGCATATTAATAATTTTAATATAGTATCCGGAATAATTGCTATGTCTGCTACTCCAGATACTATATGGTGTAGTAATGGATTTTGGTCTAACATTAAGATTATTAAACTATGCGAATATAATGATGAGAATTATGCAGGAGTTGATGATATTATATTTGAATGTATGGAAAATACACCTTTGAATAATATTGAAGATTATACATATGACGAGAATTACAATGTGAATTACATAGACGCAATTCTTAAAAAACATCCAAAAATATTAGATAACAATACGCGAACATTTATACCTGCCTTTAAAAAAATAAAAACACATACATATGTGCGTAATTTAATTTTTGAATACAATAAAAAATGCATAATAATTACTTTGAATGGTGTTGATAAATCTATTAGATATTATGATACTTATACAGACAATTGTATTACGATACCATTAGTTTTTAATAGCGGAGAATTGGGTGATACAATTGGTGAATATTTGGAAGAATTCAATTTATTAGAAAGACCTATTGTATTTACAGGATTTCTTTGTGTTGGAATGGGACAAACATTGGTATCTGAAAAACTTGGAAGTTTCACATCCGCAATATTTGGATATAACAATATTAAAAATGATAATATGTATCAATTATTTGGTAGAATAACTGGGCGAATAAAACATTGGGGAGATAAATATGTTAAGCCAACAGTATATTGCACATCATTTTGTAAAAATATATGCGAATTAATGGAAAAATGTGCTAAAAATATATTATTAAAGCATAATGGAGAATTATTGAATAATGATATTTATAGAGAGCCTATAAATAAAGATAATTCTATAATTAATAATTTCTTTGTTAAGAGTACTGAATATTATGAGTTTCCAAAACATTTTAATAATATGGATGATGTAAAAGCAACATTACTTGAAATATTTAAAGTAGAGGTTGAAATTAGAGAGTTTATTATAATTGATGATTATTATATATCTAAAAATCTTAAATTATGGTATAAAAAAAAGATACGTGAATTAATATCCGATGATAGACTGTTAATAGAAACTTATAATAAAATACCAATAAGACTAAATCTATCTAAAATAAAAAAACATTCTTTCATGATATACCCTGTTTATAGTGATGAAAAGTCCATAGATGTAAAATATTATATTAGATACTGTTTATAATTTTATCTTTATACCCATAATAAAATATATTTTTTTATTCATTTTTTTATAAATTTGTCCTTATATAACATAAAAAATATAAAAATTGATAGGTGGGGCTGTCGTATAATAGATAACTTAAGCAATGTCTGCTTCTGCTACTTCGTCTGCTTCAAAACATGATAAGATAGAATGCATCATTTGTATGAGCAAATGTACTCCTTCGGCAATTAAGAAATGCATTTATTGCGACTTTGAATGTTGTTCAACCTGTTTAAAATATCATGTTGAAACAACACTTAAAGTAGAAAAAAATTGCATGAATTGTAAAAAAAGATTTACTCGCATAACACTTATTAATTTACTTGGAAAAAGTTATATTGATAAGTTGTATCGCGGGAATATCAAAGAGTTGGTTTTTAAAGAAGAAAAAATGCTTATACCTCGTTCTCTACCCGAATTAGAAAGAAGAAAAAAAATAAACATTGGTTTAGAAAATGTTAAAAATATAGAAAAGTGTTTTGCGGATAAAATATCAAATGGAGAACTTAAAAATGATAGTATTGAATATTATGAGGAAAAGTATAAAGTTGTAGCACATAGACAATATTTTACTAATGTGGTATCTATTTCTCGCGATAAAAAAGACGATAATTTAAAAATGAAACAATATAAGTTTCCTTGCGAAAACAATGAATGTCCAGGATTTGTAAACACTGATGGGTATTGTTCTCTATGCGAGAAAACAACATGCAAACACTGTCATTTAATCAAAGAAGATAATCATGTTTGCGAACAAGGAGATATAGATACAGCCATACTTATTAAAAAGGATAGCAAACCATGTCCTAAATGTAATATATCTATAATGAAGTCTTCTGGGTGTGATCAAATGTGGTGCGTTTCGTGTCATACCACATTTGATTGGAAAACGTTGGTTATCAAAACATCAGGAGTTCTCCATAATCCCGAATACTTTAGATATATGCGAGATCATGGAGTAGTTATACCTCGTAATCCAAATGATAATCCTTGTGAGGATAATTTCGCGAACCGTTTCAACATTTTAACAAATATAAACAGAACAATTCTTGATGTACAGAAAGATAAACAATATCATAAAAACATTATAAAAAATGGAAAAACTGTTATTATAGACGAGTATATGATGTTATATGTAAAACATCATAAGGTTATGATAACATCTGATATTAATAAATTAGCAAAAGAAGATGCTTTAAAAAAATTGGAAATTTCCATGGCAAGAGTAGAAATATTTGATGTAGGGGATGTATTTAATTCTACTTACATATCTATACTATTTGGTTTATATCGTGAAATCAATCATATTGAATTAGTAGAATTGCATCATATGAGAGAAAAAATTGAAGACCACGCAAATTTCAAAGATAGACAAAGACTTATGTATCTTGAAAAAAATATTACAGAGGAAGTTTATAAAAGAAACTTGATGAAAAGATTGAAGGAAATTGAGTTTTTAGAAGAATCTATTGGGTTTAATACAACTATTAGCGAAGTATGCAAAGCCTTCTTTATCAATACTGTTGATAATTTACAAGATGTAATAGATGATTGTATTTTAAAAAAAATTGTACCTAATATTTGCAAATCACAATCTTTTAAAAAATTAAAAGAGTTTATAGCAGACATCAAAAAAAATAGTAGAGAGATTAAAGATTTATATGGTTATACACGTATTGACTTCATGCCATCAATTTTAAGTTAATTAGTTCTTAAAAATAAAGTATTGTATTGTATTGTATTGTATTGTATTGTATTGTATTGTATTGTATTGTATTGTATTGTATTGTATTGTATTGTATTGTATTGTATTGTATTGTATTGTATTGTATTGTATTGTATTGTATTGTATTGTATTGTATTGTATTGTATTGTATTGTATTGTATTGTATTGTATTGTATTGTATTGTATTGTATTGTATTTTTTTATACTTTTTATATAAAAAAATGATTATATTTTTATAATATATAATATATATTATTAATAATTGTAGAAAATAAAATGTATTCTAAATTATCATACGAATTAACTAAAAAAATAAGTAAAGATGAAAAAAAAAAAAATGGTATATATTTTACACCACCAGAAACAATAAATAAAACGATTAATTTACTTGAACCATATATGAAAAATATTAAAGAAGTATTAGAACCTTCTTGTGGTTCATGTGAATATATTTTATCATTAAATGAAAAATATAAAAATATAAAAATAACAGGAATTGAATTAAATAATACTATTTATGAATCTATAAAGACAATTGAAAATAATAATATAAAAATTTATAATGAAAACTTTTTAGAATATAATGAAGATATAAAATACGATTTGATAATTGGAAATCCTCCTTATTTTGTAATGAAAAAAACGGATGTTGATAATCAATATTATAAATATTTTGAAGGAAGACCTAATATATTTATATTATTTATAATTAAATCATTGCGTATTCTTAATGATAATGGAATATTAAGTTTTGTATTACCAAAAAGTTTCTTAAATTGTTTATATTATGATAAAATGCGAAAATATATAAATGATAATTATCAAATATTACATATTATAGAATATAATGACCCTTATATTGAAACATCACAAGAAACAATAACTTTAATTATTAAAAAAACAGATAAAGATATTAAAAATATAGAATATATTATTAACATAGAAGGTTTTACAATATTTGGAACTCCTGAAAATATTGTAAAATTGAGATTGTTATATAATAATTCTACAACATTAAATAATTTGGGATTTACTATCAATGTTGGAAATATTGTATGGAATCAATGTAAAAAAGAATTATCAAATGATAACAATAAAACATTACTAATTTATAGCTCTGATATAAAAAATAAAAGATTAGAAATACAATCTTATACAAATGATGCTAAAAAAAATTATATTGATAGAAAAGGTGATACAGATCCTATATTAGTAATTAATAGAGGTTATGGAGTAGGAAAATATAGTTTTGATTATTGTTTGATAAATGAAGATTGTGAATATTTAATTGAAAATCATTTGATATGTATAAAATATAAAAACGAAATTGATAAAGAAGATTTAATAAAACTTTATAAAAAAATTATTACATCTTTTGAAAATAAAAATACAATGGAGTTTATACATTTATATTTTGGAAATAATGCTATAAATACTACTGAATTATACAATATATTTCCAATTTATGATATTTGAAAAGCGGGAAAAGCAATTCCATTACCATTCTTCCACCTTAATAAAATCTTTAATATATTCCCAGACTTTGTTGTAGCAAGATATCTTTGTTTTTCTGGATCTTTTATATATGACGTAATTATATAGTTATCTTGATTTACAGTTTCAAAATATATTTTGTTATTTTTATAAAACATATAGTATTTATTTTTTTGCGTTTCTAGTAAATATTCGCTTAACATTTTAATATTAATAGAATATAAATTTATAAATGATATTATACTATCTTTTGATATTTTTTTAGATTCTTCGTAAAAGTCTATATCTTCCTTAAGTGCTGTATATTTAGTACTTTTAATAGACCCTTTATAATATTTTTTTTGATATTCATTAACACATAAAGGAGACGTAGAATGTATTTTATTAATATATTCCTTTCTACAAGGCAATATTAACCCATATTCATTAGAAAGTTTTTTTATATAATTATCATAATAATATTCTTCATAACTATATTCTAAATATTTAGAAGGTTTCATTGGCGAAATAAATTGTGGTGTTTCTTTTATACATTCGGCATTAAACTTAAGTTCTACATTAAATTCATTAATATCGTTTATAATTATTTTAAAGTCGTAATGATTACTGCGTCCAGCCTTTATTATACATTTTTGTGTTTTAATAATAATATTATTATCTGTACATAATTTATCTATATATTTATAGGTTTCGTTTTTCAATTTTCTCCACCTAAAAGAGTATTTATAATAATCATCTGGGACTTTATTGTTTACGATGGAACATATTATGATCTCTCTTATTTTATTATTATTATCATTATTACATTTTGAAGATACATTAAATGTATTAATATCATTATAATTAATTAATGCTTTTTTATAAATTACATTTTCTAAATGTTGATATATAAAATTACATTTTTTTATAAAAGTTTGTATTTTTAGTAAATCGTATTTACTTATATTTATCATAAT
>Ga0209284_10001722_pt1 | contig 32427 bp, 29 predicted proteins | sample FRY03_FD_187211 | JGI IMG/M metagenome (GOLD analysis project Ga0209284, IMG submission 187211) | Freshwater microbial communities from Lake Fryxell liftoff mats and glacier meltwater in Antarctica - FRY-03 (SPAdes) (version 2) | ecosystem: Environmental > Aquatic > Freshwater > Ice > Glacier... | reverse complement strand
TTTGGGTGATTAAAACACCTGAAAAGAGCACAGCAAGCAAGGTTTTCTTTAATGAATTCATGGTACATTGGTTTAAGTTGACTCCAATTTACTAAAAAAACATTTGTAAGCCCTAACGTAACAAAACTTTTACACCTGTTTCGTCAAATTCAATTTGCACATCGTCTTGCAAAGTGGTAGCCAAACTTAAACCCATGAAATCGGCGTGTACCGGGTAGGTTTTGTGCGCTCGATCTACCAAAACCGCAATCTGCAACCGCTTGTACAGTTCCCCCATAAAAGGCTTGAGGGCGTACAACAGGGTTCGTCCGGTATGCGCTACATCGTCAACTACCACTACAACTCCGTCTTTCCAAGCTTCGGGTGCCACACCGGTGGTAATTTCGTTGGACACGGGATTGCCTTTGTTCAAACGGATATACGTCACCTCCACCTGGAGACCTGAAATTTCTCTCAAATCGGCGGCTAAGAGTTCTGCTAATTGCAAGCCGCGGTTTTTAACGCCAGCAAGTAAAATCCGCTTTTCGTCGAAATTAGCTTCCCAAATTTGAAAGGCCAAGCGGCGAATTTTTTGCTTTACTTGCTCTGGATGGAGGATAATGGTTGGCTGCGACATGGTTTTCAGTTAAGCGCGTCCGCTAAGATCGCGATATTTATTTTTACGGATGGCACTGTCGCCCTTGCGCTTTTTCAAATTTTCTTCATAGTCGCTGTAATTACCGTCGAAGAAATAGAATTCGCCATTACCTTCAAACGCCAACATATGGGTACAAACGCGATCGAGGAACCAGCGATCGTGGGAAATAATGACCGCACAACCCGCAAAGTTTTCAATGGCTTCTTCTAAAGCCCGCAAGGTATTAATGTCAATGTCGTTGGTAGGCTCATCGAGCAGCAATACGTTGGCGCCTTGCTTGAGGGTCATGGCCAAGTGCACGCGGTTGCGCTCACCACCAGACAATTCCTTGAGCTTTTTACTTTGGTCCTGACCCGCAAAATTGAATTTACCGATGTAAGCGCGCGAATTCACTTGCCGATCAGCTAACATCATCGTTTCGGTACCTCCCGATATCACCTCGAAAACTGTTTTTTCGGGATCGAGGCCGTCGTGCGACTGGTCCACATAGGCTATTTGCACGGTATCGCCTACCGTAAAATCACCGGTATCGGGCTGCTCAAGACCCATCACCATTTTGAATAAAGTGGTTTTTCCGACGCCATTCGGGCCAATAATCCCCACTATACCAGCTGGTGGCAACGAAAAATGGAGGTCTTTAATCAACTCACGTTCCCCAAAACCTTTGTTTACAGCCGTTGCTTCGATAACTACATTACCCAATCGTGGTCCCGCAGGGATAAACATTTCCAACCGCTGCTCTTGCTCTTTAGCATCCTCGTTTAACAGACTGGTGTAGGCACTCAAACGGGCCTTAGACTTGGCGTGCCGGGCTTTTGGCGCCATCCGCACCCATTCCAACTCGCGCTGGAGGGTCTTTTGGCGTTTACTTTCCGACTTCTCCTCTTGCGCCAAGCGCTTGCTCTTTTGCTCTAACCAGCTCGAATAATTGCCTTCGAACGGTATGCCTTCGCCCCGGTCGAGCTCTAAAATCCAGCCAGCCACGTTGTCTAAGAAATAACGGTCGTGCGTTACAGCAATCACGGTGCCTTTGTATCGCTGTAAATGTTGCTCCAGCCAATCGATGCTTTCCGCGTCCAAGTGGTTGGTAGGTTCGTCGAGCAACAACACATCGGGTTCCTGCAACAACAAGCGGCACAGGGCCACTCGGCGGCGCTCGCCACCCGACAATATGCCAATTTTTGTGTCAGCTGGGGGGCACATCAAGGCTTCCATCGCCATGGCTAAACGGTGATCGATGGTCCAGGCATTGGCAGCATCCAGCTTTTCCTGCACCTCCGACTGCCGAGCCAGCAGCTTGTCGAAATCCGCGTCGGCATCCCCAAAAGCCTCGTTAATTTGGTCAAATTCCTTGAGCAAATCCATTATTTCCTGAACGCCTTCTTGTACAATTTCTTTCACTGTTTTTTCGGGATCGAGCTGCGGCTCCTGCGACAAATAGCCCACCGTATAGCCTGATGAAAACACCACTTCGCCGTTGTAGGACTTATCGAGCCCTGCAATGATTTTTAGCAAGGTTGACTTACCTGAGCCGTTTAAGCCCAATACTCCGATTTTGGCGCCGTAGAAAAACGACAAATAAATATTTTTGAGAATGGTTTTACCCGAGGGGATGGTCTTGCTGAGACCCGCCATCGAAAAGATAATCTTGTGATCTGACATGGTTAAAAATTACGTAGCAAAGATAGGTCTTTCGCTTCTTTTAGCCTTAGTAAAGCGCCTTCTTTCGAAGAAATTAAAATAACACATCAGCCATCCATCCAAACCCAAAAACGAGCGGCAACCCATACCCGCGCAGCGCGACATCAACGATGCTTTTAGCTGCCAATAGCCCCGTTATTTAAAAAAAGACTACAAAACTAGTGTTTTCAGCTCCCTGTACGTATTGAGCTAGTCGCAGGCTGTGGAAACCAGTCTAAAATCAGACAAAAACATCCATTAGGCAACCAAGGTGACAGGTAACTGCCTTGAGCTTGGGTAATTTTACGTACAGCGCAATAAAGCTAACCAACATGCTACCAAAATATGTGTGGACGTTGCCCTCAGCAATTCTTCTGCTAATCGCTTGCAAAAAAGATGCAGTTACTCCGCAACCTACTGCCCCACTGGTTAGCGAATCTGCAAATCGCTCGCAATTTTTGCGCGAAAAAGAGAGGTTAGCACGGAAAGTATCTCTTTTTACTGCACAATTGTACCTTGGCGCACCAATTTTTGGAAACATCGCTTCGGCGAGCAAACCCACACGGACAAAACACGCGCTGTATTAAATTTATACGCTTTGAGCGACCCTGCGGCGGAAAAGCCAACGGTGAATTCCCCAATGTTGCTTAGCAGAATTTGTACAGTGAACTTACCGTAAGAGCTACTATCAGATTAGCAGCTGCTTTGTGGGTTGGCGCCACCATTGAATACCTCGACCTGTCTCACATCCGCAACATGGAGCAGTCCATAAACATGCCTGTAAACATGCAAGGGTTGTATAACCTGTTAAATTGTGGTTCAAGAAATCACCTCCGCAGTTTCATTTGTCAATTGCAAATGCAAAGAGCAACCTATGTGCCACAATATTTAAACATCGAAACATACGACGCTATTTTGGCAGGTAGCCACCGAAATTGCAACCAACCCTAGGCGGTGTATCGAAAAAGGAGGGTACGTCGTTCGATGGACCTTTTTTGGCTTTTGAGCTCCTTCGTTTAAAAGCACCGCTAAACAAGCAATATACGTTTTTTGATTTCTTACATTTGCAACCATGCCACTCTATGCTCACAGCACCTACACCCTACGACCCGATGTGGCTAAATTGCTGTGCGACACCATTTATGGATTACCAGGCAAGCTCCGTTACCGCCAGCTCGATGCTGCCAATAAATGCGCCCAAACGCCGGGTACGCGCTGGCTGTTACTCGAAAAGGGAGGTCGGCTGTTAGGCAATGCTGCCTTGCTAGAGCGCAATTGCCAACTGGCCGAACAATCCATAAGCACGGCCTATGTGCGCTATTTAAGCATTCCTGGGGGAGCGCAGGTGGTAAACAGTCGCGCTGCAACTGGCCCCCGGAGCAACCTCGTCCGGGAAGCATTGGCCAACGAAATCGCCAGCCAACCGCACAACACAAAAGTGCTGCCGCGGGTGCTTTTTGCTCATGTTGAAGCTGATAATTTGCCGTCGCAACAGCTTTGCGCTTCTTTCGGATTGCAGGCTTACCGGCAGCTTCGTACTTCCATCAGCTCCTGCTTTCGTACCCGAAAGCATCCCCGTTTTAGAGCGCTAAGAACCGAAGAACGCCTCGCTATCCTTCAAAAAATAAAGGAACAATACCTTCATTATAACTTTTTTTTCGCAGACGAATTGTACCAGCATGGCCAATATTACGTCGTTACTGATGAAAACGACGCGCCTTTACTTGGTGCTTTGGTGTTTCAATGTGATTGGGAAATTGTGGAAATACCTGGTTTAGGGGGCTGGCTGATCAAGCACATTTTTCCGCACACACCGATGCTTAAAAGGCTTTTTCCAAAAGATAAATTGAGTTTTGCAGCCTTAGAAGGCCTTTGGTGCCCGCCCGAGCAGCAGCATTTGTTGAATACCCTGTTCGAAGGATGTGCCCACAGTATTGGTGTTCATGTAACCATGTTTTGGGACGACTTAGCTTCTGAGGTGGGTAAAATGGTAGAAAAAAACATCCAAAAAGGTCTGATTGGTATGTTAAATCAACCTGTAAGAGCCGATATACTGATGAAAACTTGGCATAGCAACGAAGCGTTAGAGCAGGCACTGCACAACAAGCCTGTTTATGTTTCGGCCCATGACCTTACCTAGCGCACGCGACCAACGTTGCGGGCACGCTCAAGAGCATCTGAATAACGCACCGACTTCAGTATCCAGTTTTCGTACAAAGCCTCGGCATCCGCTGCCTCCAGCTGCCAATCCGGCTGTTCGCGCTCAAGTCGCAGCCGTAACTGTGCCAGCAAAATACCAGCACTTACGCTAATGTTGAAACTTTCGGTGAAACCAACCATGGGAATGTGAATGCGCGCATCGGCCATAGCCAAGGTATCTGGGTGAACTCCTGTGCTTTCAGTACCAAAAATGAGCGCCACGGGTTTGTTCAAAGCAAGGTGCTCGGCAGTGCAGCTGCCCGGCTGAGGGTCGGTGACTACCAGCTGAAATCCCCGTTCCCGCAAAGCACCGTAACAAGCAGCTGCACCCCCATTTTCTGCACCATAATGGTTTAATTCCGTCCATTTGGCTGCCCCTCGCGCAATTTTTAAACTGTATTTCCAATCATACAACTCCTGAATCACGTGCATTTCTTGCAAACCGAAGCATTCTACCGACCTCATTACGGCATTTCCATTTTCGGGATGGTAGAGGTTTTCGAGCACCACCGTGAGCTTTCGGGTACGGGAGGCCAAAACACTTTTTAGCTTTTCCAGTCGCTTGGTACTCATGTGCCGTTCCAAAAAATCGATGCGGTCTTTACGCTCCTGATCCATTTTTAGACTGGTTTACGAAATAGCAACATGTCCTGAAAACCAGCCGTTTGTTGCTTATCTAGCCCTGGCCAATACCCTAGAAAATTTCTTTCAATCTGCAGGCCAGCCAGCGACACTTGTTTGTGTAGCCAGTCTTGTTCAAATGCAACATTCGCTTCTTTAACCGAAGGGTCGAGCAAGGCATAATGCCCCTTTTGATGCACAAATTGCAAGCCTTTGTAGCGCATCATATCGGCTTTGCTATCATCGGTAAGTATAAAAAAAGTTGCCAAACACCTGCCACCAGGCTTTAAAACCCGGGCAATTTGGTGGAGGTAGTTGGCGGTATCGTCGGGCATCATGTGGGTGAAGACCGAAAACAAAAACACCACATCAAAACGGGCATCTACATACGGAAACACAAAGCCTTTGGCCTCTTGCTCGGTGCTCAGGTTGTATAAATCATTTTTAAGGTCGATGTGCGTGAACCGGAAATTCGGGTGGTCTTTACTGATTTTGCGCCTGCACCAATCCACACCCTTGCGCACAATGTCGATGCCTTCATAACTGCCTTCCCGATTCAGATATTGCGTGAGCGGCACTGCTACCCGCCCAATACCCGAGCCTACATCAAGTACTTGTTCGTGAGGCTGAAGTCCCGCAAGTTTCACCAATTGCCCAAGCATAATTTGTCCTTGCGCCTTAAAATCACCCGAACCCACAAATACCATCCCACGCGGAGGCGTCATGGCGTCGCGTTTGCCGGTAATGCTCTCCACCAAATCGATGGGCAAGTAAAATAAACGGCGGGCAAACAAACGCATGCGTGGACTCAAAGTATAATAAAGTTGTCGCGTGGTCATATTACAGCTTTGCGACAAATATAGGAATAAGGCCCGAGAGCCCTATCCCTTTACAAATGAAGCCTCATTCATTTATAAAGAAAAGCATGTATTTTGCGGCATGCGCCGAAAAGACTCTCCTAAAACCGCAGCCATTTTTAAGGCTTTATTGCAGGTGTTGCAGGAGGATGGTGTAGCAGGATTGCAAATGGCTAAAATTGCCCGTAATGCAGGTATAGCTACAGGCACATTATATCTGTATTTTCAAAATAAAGAACAATTACTGCATGCCGCCTTTCCTTATTTTGGAAGTTTAATTTATGAAAATTGGCAACCAAAAATCAACGAAAAAGCAGCCTTCGAAGGGCAAATCAGGGGACTTTGGCTCAGCTACCTGCAGTTTTTAGAGCAAAACCCTAGCTTTTTTATCTTGTCCGAACTACTCAGTCATTCGCAGCGCACCGAGCTCGAAACTGCCTTTTTACAACCACTCAAATCACTCCTAGAAATTGGCCAAGCGGCGCATCAGCTAAAAAAAGCACCCGTACACACCCTCACCCTAACACTTTACGGCATCCTGCATGCCTCTTTTCGCCACCAAGACAGCGACCACAGTAATCGGTTGACCTTTCAAGTACACCTTTTATGGGACATCAGTTGGGATGCCATCCGCAAGTAACAAATACACCTTGCTATTTTATATAAAGCGCTATTAGCCTGTTAACAAATTCTTTATATTTGCACTTCGTTTTCAAGAGCAAGCAAGCCAAGCATGTCAGATAACAGTCCAATTTCAGACTATAAACACCACGACACCAAAATGTTCAGTGGTGATGCTACCAAGTTTCTTGGCGAAAAAATCGCGGATTCATACGGCAAGCCATTGGGTGACATGACTGTTTTGCGCTTTAGCGATGGTGAATTTCAGCCTTCTATTAATGAGTCGGTTCGTGGTTGCGATGTTTTTTTGATTCAAAGCACCTTTGCACCAGGCGATAACCTGTTAGAGCTCATGCTGCTCATAGACGCCTGCAAACGCGCTTCAGCACACTACATTACCGCAGTAATTCCGTATTTCGGTTTGGCTCGGCAGGACCGCAAGGACAAGCCTCGTGTGCCAATCGGCGCGCGCATGGTTGCCGATATGCTCACCAATGCAGGGGCTACCCGCATCATGACCATGGACTTGCACGCCCCCCAAATTCAAGGCTTTTTCAATGTACCCGTAGATCACCTCGATTCTACAACCATATTTGTGCCTTACATCAAGCAGCTCAATTTGCCCAACCTCACCATTGCTGCTCCCGATATGGGTGCCGCAGCGCGTGCCAAGGTGTTTACCAAGCACCTTAATTGCGATATGATCGTGTGCGATAAAACCCGAACCCGGGCCAATGTGGTCGAAAAAATCACCATCATTGGTGACGTTGAAGGCCGAGATGTAGTGATTGTAGATGACATCGTGGACACAGCAGGTACCATTTGCAAGGTAGCGGACGAAATCATGAAAAACGGTGCCAGCAGTGTACGTGCTTTTTGCACCCACCCCGTGCTTTCAGGCAATGCTTACGAAAACATTGAAAACTCACAACTCACCGAGCTGGTTGTGTGTAATACATTACCACTCAACAAATCATCCAAAAAAATCAAACAGCTGAGTGTTGCCGACTTGTTCGCAAAGTCCATCCGCAGCGTTAAGGAATTTAATTCTATCAGCCACCTCTTTGAAATCACAGTAAAACAATAATTTATCATTTAATTTTTAATCACCTTAACAAGATGAAGTCAATCAATTTGAGCGGTTCCCTTCGGGGCAACGTAGGGAAGTCAGATGCTGGTCAGTTAAGGGCTGAGGGAAAAATCCCTTGCGTATTGTACGGAAACGAAAGCCAGACCCACTTTTGGGCCTTCGCTTACGATTTAAAAACCGTATTGTACACGCCTGAAACTTACAAAGTGCAACTTGACATTGATGGCACCAAGTATGAAGCAATCGTACAGGAAGCCCAGTTTCACCCCTTAAACGAAGGCATTCTGCACGTCGATTTTCTCGCGTTGCAAGCCGACAAAGAAGTTAAACTTGAGCTCCCCTTGGAGTTTGTTGGTACTTCTCCAGGCGTACGTGCCGGTGGTAAATTCACCGCACGCATCCGTAAAATTAAAGTAAAAGGTTTGCCGAAAGATCTACCTGCATCTATTCAGGTAGATATCAGCGACCTCGAGCTTGGCAAAGTAGTTCGGGTAAGAGACATCGTAGAAGGCAAGTACAAAATCCTCGATGTACCTAACAACCCTATTGCTGCTGTTACCATTCCACGTGCCCTAAAGGGTCAAATTGTGGCTGATAGCAAGTAAGCTGCACGCAAGTGAAGTATCTGATTGTTGGCTTAGGGAACATTGGCGCAGAATACGCAGCCACCCGACACAACATTGGTTTTATGGTATTGGACGCTCTGGCAATCGGAGCGTCCAATATTTTTTTTGAGCAAGACCGTTATGTCTTTCGGGCCGAGTTCAAACACGCAGGTCGCACCCTCGTGCTTATAAAGCCCACTACTTATATGAACCTCAGCGGCAAAGCAGTGCGCTATTGGATGGAGGCCGAAAAGGTGCCAGTAGAGCGCATGTTGGTCGTTACCGACGACTTAAGTCTGCCCACTGGCAAAATCCGCATCCGCGCCAAAGGCAGCGCCGGCGGTCACAACGGCCTCAAAAACATCGAAGAAATACTCGGCAACCAAGAATATCCCCGCTTGCGCTTTGGCGTAGGCGATAACTTTGCCAAAGGCCGACAAGTAGATTATGTGCTTAGCAAATTCCCGGAAAAAGAAATTACAGAAGTCGAACTAGGCATTCATAAGTCTATGGACGCCGTGAAGAGTTTCGTGACCCGAGGCTTGACGCTCACCATGACCGACTTTAACAAGTAAATAACCCGCGCGTTCTTAAAAGCAAAGAGCCATCTAATTCATTTTAGATGGCTCTTTATTTAAATACAAATGGGGGTTATTCCACCGTTACTGACTTGGCTAAATTCCTTGGCTGGTCAACATTACAGCCGCGCATCACGGCAATGTGGTACGACAATAACTGCAATGGAATGGTGCTCACCAGCGGCATGAATGCTTCCAAAGTATCAGGCACTTCAATCACATAATCCGACAGTTTTTCAACCTCAATGTCTCCTTCAGTCACCACGCTGATGATTTTACCTTTACGGGCTTTTACCTCTTGGATATTGCTCAGCACCTTGTCGTATTGCGAGTTCTGCGTGGCAATGATCACTACCGGCATCTCTTCATCGATTAAGGCGATCGGACCGTGCTTCATCTCTGCCGCCGGGTATCCTTCAGCATGGATGTAAGAAATTTCTTTCAGCTTTAAAGCGCCTTCGAGGGCCACTGGGAAGTTGTAACCACGGCCGAGATATAAGAAATTGCGCGAGTCTTTAAACACCGCAGCAATTTGCTTCGTAATTTCGTTTGACAGCAAGGCCCGCTCAACTTTCGAAGGAATTTGCTCTAGCTCATATAAATACGTATTCAGCTGACTCTGTGAAATAGCTCCTTTTTTGTAGCCAACCCACAACGCCATTTCTGCCAAAACAGTAACCTGCGCGGTGAATGCTTTTGTAGATGCAACGCCAATTTCTGGTCCCGCATGCGTGTACGCACCCGAGTGAGTAGCTCTTGGAATGGATGAACCTACCACATTACAAACGCCCAAAACTGTGGCGCCTTTCGACTTCGCCAGTTCAATGGCGGCCAAGGTATCGGCGGTTTCACCCGACTGCGAAATAGCAATCACAATATCGTCGTGGAAAATAACTGGGTCACGGTAACGGAATTCAGAAGCATACTCTACTTCCACTGGAATGCGTGCAAAGTCCTCAAATAAGTACTCCGCCACCAAACCAGCGTGCCAGCTCGTACCGCAAGCTACAATGATGATGCGCTTAGCATTCATCAATTTGTATTGGTAATCTTGCAGACCGCCCATGTGGATGTGGCCTGTTTTAGAATCGATACGACCACGCATGGAATCAAAAATAGAGCGCGGCTGCTCATAAATTTCCTTCAACATAAAATGCTCATAACCACCCTTTTCGATCATCTCCAACTGTAAATTCAGCTCTTGTACAAAAGCCGTTTTATTTTCGTTGGCGATGGTTTTGATGGATAAGGTGCGGTTATGGATGATGGCCATTTCGCTATCGTTCAAATAAACCACACTTTTGGTGTATTCAATGATGGGCGAGGCATCGGAAGCCAAGAAAAACTCGTTCACCCCAATGCCCACCACCAAGGGCGAACCTTTGCGTGCGGCCACAATCATTTCTGGATCTAACTTAGAAATCACTACGATGGCGAAAGCGCCGTGTACCTGATTCAAAGCTAATCGAACGGCTTCATCAAAACCGACTTTTTCATCGAGGTAAATATCTTCAATGAGGTGAATCAACACCTCCGTATCGGTTTGGCTTTCAAAAACATGTCCAAGCAACTGCAGCTGGGCTTTGATGGCGGCATAATTTTCAATGATGCCATTGTGCACCAGCGACAAGGTCTTGTTTTGCCCAAAATGTGGGTGCGCATTTACGTCGTTCGGCTCCCCGTGGGTAGCCCAACGCGTATGCCCAATGCCAATATTTCCAGAGGTATCGGCTGTTCGCAGTAAATCTTCTAAAACAGAAACCTTCCCTGCCTTTTTATAGGTTTTGATATTTTTGTCTTTGTCTAAAATCGCAATCCCCGCGCTGTCATAGCCCCGGTATTCTAATCTTTTTAAACCTTTAATCAGGATAGGAGCAGCTTGCTGATCTCCTACATATGCAACAATTCCGCACATAGGTATTACTTGAGTTTAGTAAATGTAATAATCATTTTTGGCTTGTGCATCGCATTGTTGGACGATCCAAGCACAACTCTGTTTGTTGAACTAATGGTGTTGTTGGCAATCAGCACCATGCCAAAATCGGTACGCTCACTAAGCAAAAGCTCTTGGATGTGGCGCGTGATGACAAATTTATACTGCCCGTTTTTAAGGTTCCCGTCGTAATAGGGCTCACCAATATCGGACACAATAAATCTAGAATTAGCATTCAAAGAGTCTGCGCGCAGCAAAAATAAGCGGGTGGGCGGCGTTAATGGCGCATTATCACTGCCAGGCATGACATTAAAAATAACCTCTACCTTGTTAATGGCTACATTAAAGTCTTTTACCAAATTGCGGAGATAGGGCATGTCTACTTTAAGCTTCACGCTTCCGCCGGCTTGCACAAAGCCTTCTAGCACCATATTGCTGGTGTCGTTGATGCGGCTGCCAACCTCAGTGCCTTGGTAGTTGAAATTGAAGACATTACGGAGGGCCGCTTGATCGGTAACCAACATGTCAAAACGTCGACGTACCGTGTCGGTCTTATAATACATGAACAAACCATTGCGCGATGAAGCGGTGCTGAATAGCATCACCGAACCTGTACCCGAACTGTTCACGCGCGTTGCTGTGATGTAAAAGCCCTTGAAGAAGTTGAGGAAATTGGTGTTGTTTTGCAAATCGGGACCACCGCTAGCTGCTAAAATGCGGTTGCTTAAATCAGCACTTAAAGGGATTCTGAGCAAACCAGGATAATTGAACACCGTATCGATGCCATTTACCCGGGGCTCATCCACTGGCACGGTACCCGTAGGGCGTGGCTGGTAGGTGATAGTTGCTAATGGCGTGCTTTTAAACGCTGGTGCTTGGTTGGCATAATAAATCGAATCACGATGAATCGTTTCGTCAAGCTCATACACCGTAACCAACAACTGATCCGTGGTGTCCCCGTAATAGTTATTAAAGTTCAGGGCCAACACCAAAGAGTCGACCTGCACATTGGTGCCTAGATTGATGTTTTCGTTGGTCAAAAGCACTTGGTAAGTCATGCCCACTTTACTCAAACCAAAAACCGGATCAAACACTTCTCCCAGAGCCAAAATGGGCGGCTGTTGCACTTCCAATGAATCTTCGGTAACGGTGTAGGTGCGCAGGCTAAAAGTATCTAACCGGAAAACACCAATACCGTCAGGATTTGGTAGCAGGTCTAAACCCACCGCACCCTCGTCGTTACAAGATGCAAATAGCCCTGTCATTAACAGGGCTATCCACAAAAGGCTATGTTTTAATTTCATACAAGTGCCGGCTGAGAGGCAAGAAGTTTTTTGTAAAACTCGAAATGGGGTTCAGCTAAATTATCTTGGTTTTGCCCGTTTAATAACGGCTTATCCATTGCATGCGCCAAGTCTATCACTTCACTATCTACTTGATCGTTTGCGAGCACCACAGCATCTGCATAAGTAATGCCGCCGAGATTGAGGGATTTGTCGTTAAGCCCCGTGAATGGCGCTAAATCGGCGGTTTCCACATCTTCCATGAGGGCTTTTTCGATAAAATCGGCACCAAATTGCTCGTTAAACTGATTTTCGTAGGCGGTGTAAACCACTTTCGATTCTTTGAAAACGGCAGTGTGACGATAATATTTTTTAACGTATAAAGGAATTAAGCTCGTCATCCAGCCGCTGCAATGGATAATGTCAGGCGCCCAACCCAATTTTAACACCGTTTCAAGTACCCCTTTATTGAAAAAGATCATGCGCTCGTGGTTGTCGTCAAAAAATTGATCGTTATCGTCGCGCAAAGCGTGCTTGCGCTGAAAAAAGTCCTCGTTATCCAAGAAGTATACCTGCATCTTGGCCTGTGGCAAAGTAGCTACTTTGATAATCAATGGATTATCGCTGTCGCCTAGCACAATGTTAATTCCCGATAAACGAACCACCTCGTGTAAACGGTGGCGGCGCTCGTTGATAGAGCCATAACGTGGCATTAGTACGCGGATCTCCATGCCTTTTTCTTGCATGGATTTCGGGAGTTCTAAGGCTGCGTTGGCAATTTCGGAGAGATTGAGGTAAGGTTGCATCTCGTGTGCAACAAAGAGAATCCTTGTCTTCCTACTCATAAAGCTTTCAGTAAAATCTGTAATAAGAATACAAAAATATATAAAAAAAATGTAATAAACCACAAAAGGCTTTGTAAATAAGGGAAAAAGGCGAATTTTGAAACCCATTACGCTCTATTTTGTACCTCTTCCAGCAAGCTTCTTCCCTCAGTCGCACGCTTCAAGCTGCGCGTCAAAACCAGCTTACAATCGGCTTTGTACCTACTATGGGCGCGTTGCATGAGGGGCATCTCGACCTCATCCGCCAAACCAAAAAGCAGTATGATCGTGTGATTTGCAGCATTTTTGTTAATCCAACCCAGTTCAACGATCCGGCCGACCTCGCCAAATACCCACGTTCCATCGAAAAGGACCTCAAAGCATTGGCTTTGATGGGGGCAGATTATGTGTATTTTCCAGAAGTTAGCGATGTGTACCCTCCCAACAGCGAGGCCGAAACCTATCAGTTTGGTGCGTTAGAAAGCGTTTTAGAAGGCGCCCACCGCCCCGGTCACTTTGAAGGGGTGGGCATGGTGGTGGCTCGTTTGCTGCGGATTACCGAGCCAGATGGCTTGTTTCTCGGAGAAAAAGACTACCAGCAGTGCTTGGTGCTGCAGTCGCTGCTGAAGCAAATGCAGTGGGAGGCCAAAGTACAACTCCACATGTGCGCTACTCGGCGCGAAGGCAGCGGGTTGGCCATGAGTTCGCGTAATCACCGCTTATCGGAGCAAGGAAAAAACATTGCCACCCAATTGTTCGAAACCATGAACAGTTGCCGAGAGCGTTACCAGCAATTTAGTCCCGACCAGCTCAGCAACTGGGCGATCCACAGCCTAGAAGCACAAGGCAATATCCAAGTAGAGTACTTCAGCTTTGCCGATGCCACCCATTTGCAACCCATAGAAAACTGGAACGAAAGCCCTGCTGTGCGTGTTTTGGTGGCGGCTCGGATAGAAGATGTGCGATTAATAGATAATGCCCAACTGTTTTAGTATTTTTGCGGCGAAATTTACAATTTGATGTTTATACACGTTTTAAAGTCGAAAATACACCGGGTGCGCGTAACGCAAGCGGAGCTTCATTATGTGGGCAGCATCACCATCGATGAAGACCTGATGGATGCGGCAAATTTGATTGAAAACGAAAAGGTGCAGGTAGTTAATATCAACAATGGCGAGCGGCTCGAAACCTATGTGATTAAAGGCGAGCGCGGCAATGGCACTATTTGTTTGAACGGCCCCGCCGCTCGCAAAGCGGCCGTAGGCGATGTGCTGATTGTCATTGCCTATGGTATGATGTCGCAGGAAGACGCCAAAAGCTTCAAACCGACCCTTGTTTTCCCCGACCAGCACAATAAACTAGTTCTTTAGTGCCGACTTGGCTCAAAAAAACCCTGCAGTTTAGTGCTTCACTGGTAGTGGGACTTCTTATACTGTGGCTGGTTTTCCGCGACCAAGACATGGACAGCATCAAAAGCACCTTGGCATCGGCCAAGTTTGAATGGATCATTGCCTCTGGTTTGGCAGCCATCGTGGCACACGCTTTTCGTGCTGCCCGCTGGGCCATGCTCATTGCACCATTAGGCACCAAACCTGGTTTTTTTCTCAGTTTTAATGCCGTGATGTTTGGCTACCTCGCCAACCTTGCCTTGCCGCGAATGGGCGAAATTACCCGTTGCGGCGCCATCTCAAGGCAAACCAAAATCCCCATCAACGGCCTCATTGGCACCGTAATCATTGAACGCGCCATTGATATGATTTTGCTGCTAATAATCAGCGGACTCACAGTACTGTTTAATTTGGGCTTGTTGCAAGGTCCAATTGAGCGTTTTTCGAGCCGCATGGCGGGGGCACAGCTGCTAGGTTTGCCGCTTTGGGTGTTTCCGGTGGTACTTGTTCCAGCCGCACTCTTTTCTCTCTATTTCTACCGAAAAAAACTTTCCCACCGCCTCCAGCATCCCTTCTTCATCAAGATTAAAGGTTTTTTGCGGGGCTTACTTACTGGCGTAAAGTCGATTCGCGAGCTCAACAATCCCATTTTATTTATCGGCTACTCCTTAGGTATTTGGGTGGGGTATTATTTCATGACCTATTTCTGCGTGTTCGCCTTCACCAGCACCTCGATGCTCAATCCCAACGAAGGTTTGCTCATCTTGGTAGCCGGTAGTTTTGGCTTCGTAGCACCTGTTCAAGGTGGCATTGGCGCCTACCATGCCATTATTTCTAAGCTACTGGTGATGTTGCCTGGTCGCGGCATCAGCACCACCGAAGCCCTCAGTTTTGCTACCCTCACCCACGCGGCACAAACCATTTTAATAATGGTAGTGGGCTTTATATCGGTTTTATTTTTATTTGGATGGAAGTCGAAACATGGCACAGCTGGAAAACATTAAGGCCAAAATCCTAAGTCGCGACGACCTGTTGCGGCAAGTGCGCACTTGGCAAGCCGCGGGCGAAAAGGTGGTGTTTACCAACGGGTGTTTCGATATTTTGCACTATGGTCATGTAGACTACTTACACCGCGCGGCAGCACTGGGCAGCCGGCTGGTTGTGGCGCTGAACACGGACGCTTCTGTGAGTCGTTTAAAAGGCCCCAATCGGCCGCTCCAAAACGAAGCTTCACGTGGTTTGGTAATGGCTGCAATTGGCTGTGTAGATGCCCTCACCTTTTTTGATGAACCTACGCCACTGGAGTTAATAAATATATTGTTGCCGGATGTTTTGGTTAAAGGAGCCGACTACAGCATTGATGAAATTGTTGGTGCAAAAGAAGTGTTGGCGAGGGGCGGCAAGGTCGAAACCGTCGCGATTAGTCCAGGCTATTCTACCACCTCCATCGAACAACGGATACAGGCTTCTAAATGAAAGAACCTCGTCAAAATGACGTATATTCGTTAGTTGAACACGATTCCCGCATGAACTTAAATTGCAATTGTACCTCTTATAAATGGCTGCTCGCGGCCTTTTTTTGCTGTTTTTCGCTTTTAGAGGCGTCTGCTCAATTTGCGCAAGACTGGCGCTTTGGTTATTCATCTCGCATTCTTTTCACGGGGGCCACCCCGGTGGGCGCGCCAGGGAGTCAGCTTTTTTCTGACTTTGGACAAGCTGGAGTAACAAATGCCGCCGGACAAATCCAGTTTTATACCTCCGGCGAGCGTGCTTACAATCGTAACAATACCGATTTACTCAATGGCACCAACTTACGGGGCAGTCAGTTGGTTACCCAATCGAGTCTCATCATACCCTACCCCAACCGGCCCAATCGCCACCTTTTGTTCACCCTTAACCGCACAACCGATTCAAGCGGTTTGAACTATAATGTAATAGATATGACGCTTGATGGCGGTTTAGGGGGCATCCTACCAGGTCAAAAAAACATCAATTTGTTACTCGGATCACCTGTGAATTTATTGACCGAAAAAATGACAGCCACTCGGCATTGCAATGGCAGGGATTTTTGGGTAGTGGTACATCGCTATAACAGCAACCAATTTATCATTTATCCGGTAGATAGCAACGGCGTAGGTACACCGCAATTTCAGCAAATCGGTACGGCACATACGCCAGCGATTGGCGGCAATCCACTTCGAGCCCAGCGTGGCTACCTGGTTTTTTCACCAGACGGACGTCGTTTAGCGCTTACGCTGAACGGTGCTGGCACCAACAACCTCCTAGAGGTATTCGACTTTAACAAAACCACTGGTCAACTCAGTAATCCGATTGCCTTACCTGCCAGCGGCGGTGAATTTGGATTGGCGTTTTCGCCGGACAATGGCAAATTATTCGTTTCAGGAGGTGTAGACACCATCATAGGGCCCAATATCGGCTCTCGGAACCACCTCAGCGTATTCAACATGGTTGCTCGCACACCTGCTTCTACCAAAGAAGCGGTTGAAATCAAAATTTTGGGAGATTCGCGCAGGTTTGCCGCCCTCCAAAATGCGCCGGACGGCAAAATATATGTGCTTTTATCGCTCACTGATGCCCTCAACAGCATCAATACGCCCAACACAGCGCCTTACGGCTACCAAGACAGCACTGTTTTTCCAATTAACGGCACCACGCGTAGTGGCTTACCCAATTTTGTAAACGACGAATTTTCCAATCCTTTTGTGGCCAATTTTAGCTTCGATTTCACCTGCATCGGGCAGCCTATGTCGTTTACCGACTCGAGCTTAAGCCATGCGCGCAGCTGGCAGTGGACTTTTGGCGACGCTGGGGCAGCAGGTAACGATACGAGCAGTTTGCAACACCCCATCTACACCTACGGCGCCCCTGGCAATTACACCGTAACGCTTATTTCTGGAGATGGCTGCAGTGTTTTTGACACCATCTCTAAGCAAGTTACAGTTGGGGTAAATTTGCCAGTAAGTCTGGGCAGCGATACCGCCTATTTTTGCGTTGGACAAACGGCTTTGATTAGGAGCAACATTCTAGTCGGCACGTTCAATTGGTCGACCGGGCAACCAGGTGGGCCATGGGCACCCCTTCCCGACACCACACCCACCTACAGCACAACCATTACTGGCTGGTATAGATTAGTAGCCGACAATGGCAACTGTGCAGGTGAGGACAGCATTTACATCTTCATCAACAATAACCCCATTACAGTAAATTTAGGGCCTGATTTCCCGCTTTGCATAGGCGCAACCGAGATTTTAAATGCTGGCAATCCCACCGCTACGACCTATACTTGGAGCACGGGCGATAGTACCCGTACCATTAGCATCACGCAACCCGACACGTTTTGGGTAGTGGTTAACGACCGCGGCTGCGTGGCTACCGATACCATCATAGTAACCCTTGACAGCACCGCTGCAATAAACGTAATGGGGGATACAACACTTTGTCCTGGTGAAGAACTCCTCATCGATGCAACCGCTTTCGGAACCTCCTTTTTATGGTCAACCGGCGAAACAACCCCTTCCATTTCCGTTTTAGATACAGGCACATACGTTGTGGAAGTCATTACAAACAATGGCTGTATACTGTATGACACCATCCAAGTGAATTTCAGGTGCGATACCAAGGTTTTCATGCCTACTGCCTTTACGCCAAACGGAGACGGGTTGAATGATATCTTTTTACCTGCCTTTCAATCGGTAGACGACGGGGCGTATGAGTTACTGATTTACGACCGCTGGGGACAGCTTGTATTTGAAACCAACAACCCTTTGGTTGGCTGGAACGGACAAATCAATGGCCGCCCTGCGCAAGACGGTGCTTACCAATATTTGGTTCGGTATTTCACCAATATTGAGCGGGTGAATACCTTTTTATCCGATACCTTTTACCTGTTGCGATGACGCTGGCCCTGGCCTTTTTGGTCGGTTTAGCGCTTGGCGCTGCTCTTGTAGGGTGGATGTGGCAGCATAAGACCCATGAAACCCTTGCCTCGATCCAGCAACAACAGTTACATGCGGCGCAGTTACAAATCAAGCTTCAATTCCTACAAGAGGAACACAGCAAATTAGAGCAGAAGGCGTTAAAGCGGGAGCAAGAAGGCCTGCTTCAACTGCAGCAATTGAGTCAGGCAGAAGCCCAAAACCATCAGTTAGCCGAAAAACTTACCGCCCACGATCAAATGCTGGCCAACAGTCTCGAGCAAATGCAGCTCCAGTTCAAAAACATGGCCAACGCTATTTTTGAAGACAAAAGCAAAAGTTTTAGCGACCTAAACCGCCAGCAGCTTGATCAGGTTTTGCAGCCACTGCGCGAGCGTTTGAAGGATTTTGAAACACAGGTGCAAACCACGCACAAAGAAAGTATTGCCCAGCAAGCCGGCTTGTTCAATGAGCTTAAAAACCTCAAAGAACTCAACCAGCAAATGAGTACCGAGGCGCGCAACCTCACCCGTGCGCTCAAAGGAGAAAGCAAAACTCAGGGCAATTGGGGCGAAGTAGTCCTGTTGCGAATTTTAGAGCGCAGTGGCCTCAGTCTTAACCAAGAATACCGCATCCAAGAGTCAATTACTTCCGAAAATGGCCGCCGATTGCAACCAGACGTAACCATTTTACTGCCTGAGCAGAAGTATTTAGTAATCGACAGCAAAGTATCGCTGCTTGATTATGAGCGTTTTGTAAGTGCTGAAGAAGAAGCTGAGCAGCAGCTTGCCCTCAAACGGCACCTGCAATCGATGCGTAAGCATGTGCAAAGTCTCAGCGGCAAGGCCTACGACCAGCTATACGGTGCTGGTTCGCCCGATTTTGTACTGCTCTTTGTGCCTATTGAACCCGCCTTTATTGTGGCTGTGCAGCAAGACCCGGAGTTGTTTAACGAAGCCTTCGACAAGAACATCGTTATCGTAAGCACCTCTACCCTTTTGGCCACCCTGCGAACCATTGCCAGCATATGGCGGCAGGAAAACCAGAATCGCAACGCCCAAGAAATAGCGCGGCAGGCCGGCAGTTTGTACGACAAATTTACCGCCTTTGCCGAAGACCTGCGTAGAGTAGGCAATCAGATTGAGCTCGCCGGCAAGGCCCACGAAAGCGCTATGAATAAGTTGGTGCTGGGCAAAGATAATTTGGTGCGCAAGGCAGAACGGCTGCGGGAGCTTGGTGCTAAAACCAGCAAACAACAGGAGCAAAGGCTACTCGACGAGGCAGAAAACGACTCGAACGCTTGAGCTTTTCTGGTTAGCGGCTTGAAATCCGTATTCCCTTCACCGTCAGTACTTGCGGCAACATTTATAAACATAAAAAATTTGCTTAACGATAAAAAACTTTCTGATAAGGAACTTGTTCTTATTTGTAACTTGTTATAAAGCGGGTTTAGGGTTAACCCCTTTATTACATATTGCCGTAATGTGACTGCTGGCCTTCAGGGTTTACGCCTTCAGTCAAAAGCATTTCAGCAAAAGTTGGGTTGAGAGCCGTCCTTTGGGCGGCTCTTTTTTTCCTCATCCAAAAAGCCTTCTTTCCGCTTACCTAGTTTATTCCCCGCGCCTTCTTCACCTGCTCCCAAGCCTGGTTGAGCTGTTGGAATTTTTCTTTGGCGGCTTGCTGCACTTCTTCGCCGAGGTGGGCTACTTTATCGGGATGGTGCTTGGCAGCGAGGCGACGGTAAGCTTTTTTGAGCTCTTCATCAGTGGCTGTTGGATCCACTTCAAGCACAGTGAAGGCATCTTCCGTGCTGTGGCCAAACATGGCCCGGGTGGAGTTGTAATCAGCGGTGCTGATACGCAGCAAATGTGCGATTTCCTGAAGTACGTTGAGCTCGGCATTCGACAGCTCGCCGTCGGCCAAGGCCAGTCCAAACAGCAGGTGCAGCAATTCTAAACGACCTGCATGCTCCATAAACTGGGCAATTTGTCGGCATACCGGTCTAAAATCGAAGTCCTTCTCAATGATGTCCCGGAGCATCAGGGTCATGTCTTTCGCCTGCTTCACGCCAAAGCTGCGCTTCAGAAACTCCTTCACGTAGTCAAGCTCCGCCTTCACCACCCGCCCATCGGCTTTCATCACCGCTGCGGTGAGCACCAAAAGGGTTACGCTGAAGTCGGAAGGGGTGGTTTGTGGCCGGCCGTAGGGTTGTCCTGTGCCGTCGTAAGTGCGTGTTCCACGTCCATTATCAACTGCCGAACCCAGCATAAAGCCGATGATGGCACCAATTGGACCGCCTAGCACCCAACCTAATCCCCCGCCTAACCATTTTGTATAACTACTCATGCTGCGAATTTAGGCTTTTGCTGGCATTCGTCGTATCATCCACCATAGCCAAAAAATCTCAAAAATTACGATCAGGTACACAAAGAGGTATTCGTTGAACCAGTTTTCGGAGGGATTAGCAGCCGTTTGCGTAAAGCTATATTTCGCTAAAAAATAGGCCAAGGGTACTAGCAAGAGGTATATCCAACTGCCTTTGGCCAGCTGCGTGGCTCGTGCCTCCACCTCAAGGAACATGCTTTTGATTGCTGTTGCCAGCCAAGGCCATGCAAAAATCAAGGGCAAGGCAAAAAGACGGGCCTCGCGCGCGCGGGCGGTGGCCAAAACCACCGCAGTATTGAGCAATAAAGCCATCCAAAAGGCTTGACACTCCCGTTTGGGCCAATTGGCGGGGAAGAGTAAACAGAGTTGTAGCGGCAGTCCTACCACCAAAAACAGCATCCACAAGGTCTCAGAAAGATGGTCCGCATCGAAATTTTGGGCCAATAGGGTAAAGCGCAGCAGCACTTCCGAGCCTGCGTCTTGCGACACCCCGATGAGTTGCTCGCTGGCAAAAAACCAGACGGCGTAAACCAGCAGTACCGCCAAAGTCCCGCGTTTGAAGCCTTTTAATCGGTCCTCTCCCCAGCCAAAAAGCCAGAAAAAGGCTGGCCACAGCAGCCAGGAAGTCTCCCGCGCCACCAAAGCCGCGGTAAGCAACAACAGGCCTAGCCAAAGTTTTTGCGACCGCCAAGCCGCCAAACTGCCAAAGAGCAAAAGGTATTGCAAGGGCTCGTCGTAGGTATAAACCGGCGGGAACCAAGCAAAAAACAAGCTAAATCCTAGTAAAAAGAGGCTTTGATTCAGCAGGCCTTGGCGGTGCGTAGGCGACAACGCATACAGCGCCAAGGCGCCCATCCAACACAAAAACAGCTGCAGCAGCACAAAACTTTTGGCCATGCTCAGGCCGCTGAGCGCCGCCAATCCTTGTACCAGCCAGGTGGTGAGGGGTCGCCGTGCAAAGGCCTGTTCTGTTTGGTGGTAGTGCACCACCTCGGCGAGGTAATCGGCAGTAAGTCCGCTCGCATCTGGCGCGTAGCCCTCAAATCGCAAATTCCACATGCTGTTGTGCTGTGGCATCAGGTGGATGTAGGCAATCAGCAGCAACAGCAAGAGCGGCCAAAAAAGGGCAATCAGCTCGTTAACCTTGGCGGATTTCATGCTGCAAGATAAGCAGCGGCGGTGCATCTGTGCGGCATTTACGCTAAATTTGCAGCATGCCTCAATTGATAGCCCTCCCCAAAATCCGTCGCTTTGTTGCCCGAGACTTGCAGATTAGTCTCTGGAAAGATGTGCAACCCTATTTTGAACAGCTTTTAGCGCAAGATGTGAACAGTTTGCCAGCGCTTCAAAACTGGCTGCAGCAGCGTTCAGAGCTCGAATCGGTGCTGGATGAGGACTTGGCTTGGCGCTACATCCGCATGACCTGCGACACTGCCAACGAGGCGCACCGCCAGGCTTACGAGCTTTTTATTGGGGAGATTTTTCCACAGATGGCGCCTTACGACGACCAGCTGAACCGGCAGTTGCTGGGCAGTGCAGCCCTTTCTCAAATGACAGCGCCTGCCTTTTTGCTTTACCAACGCCGGGTAGAAGGTGCCATTCGCCTGTACCGTGCTGAGAACATCGCGCTGCAGGCCGAGCAAAAGCAACTCGAAAGTGCCTATGGCGCTTTGATCGGAGCCATGTCGATTACCCATGAGGGCGCCGAACTCACCCTGCCGCAAGCTGCCCAGTTGCTCAAAGCACCCGATCGGGTACTCCGCCAGCAGGTGTGGCAGCAAATCAGCGACCGTCGGCAGCAAGACCAAGCGCAACTCGATGACCTTTTTAGCAAACTCATTGCCCTACGTCATCAAATTGCGGTCAATGCCGGCTTCGACAGTTATACCGCCTACCGTTTTGTAGAGTTGGGCCGCTTTGATTACAGCGAGCAAGACTGCCTCGACTTCCATGAAACTATCCGAGCTTTGGTGGTGCCGCTCAAGGCGCAATTTGACGCCGACCGCGCGCATTCCCTTGGCTTACCGAGCCTCCGCCCTTGGGATACCAAAGCCGAGCCCGCCGACAAGCCCGCCCTCAAACCCTTCAGCAACGAAGCCGACCTCATTGCCAAAAGCATTGAGGCCTTCGCCCAAATCGACCCCTACTTTGGCGATTGCCTGTACAGCATGCAGCAAATGGGGCATTTCGACCTCAGCTCACGCAAAGGCAAAGCGCCCGGTGGCTACAACTACCCCCTCATGGAAAGTGGTGCGCCTTTTATCTTCATGAACGCCGCTGGCTCGATGGAAGACCTCGAAACCATGATGCACGAAGGCGGGCATGCCGTGCACTCCTTCCTCACCAAAGATTTGCAGCTGAGCGCTTACAAGGCCCTCCCCTCTGAAACCGCCGAGCTGGCCTCTATGTCGATGGAGTTGATGTCGATGACCCAGTATCCGCTCTTTTTCGCCACCGAAACCGAACAAAAGCAAGCGCGTTACGAGCAAATTCAGCGTGCCGTTACCGTTTTGCCCTGGATTGCCGCCATCGATGCCTTTCAACACTGGATATATGCGCATCCGCAGCACAGTGTTGCAGCGCGCGAGCAGCAGTGGGCACAGCTTTTTGCCGCTTACGGTTCCCCCAAAGTAGATTGGAGCGGTCTCGAAGATCGGCTCCCTTTGCAATGGCAAGCCCAGTTACATTTGTTTGAAGTGCCTTTTTACTACATTGAATATGGTTTTGCACAGTTAGGGGCGCTGGGCGTTTGGAAAAACTTTGTGGCCGATCCACAGTTAGCAGTGGCCAAGTACAAACAAGCCTTGTCGCTCGGTTACACTGCCAGCATTCCCGAGGTATATGCTGCAGCTGGGGTTAAATTCGACTTTAGTAAAGCTTATTTAGCAAGTTTGCTGACTTTTGTTGAAGGCCAATTAGCCTTATTAAAAACATCTTAATTCTTCTATTTCAGCTTGTTAAAAACCTACTAATAGGTAACTTCGTTAGTATCCTCAAAACCAAACGATGCTTAAAAGAATCTCCCTCTTATTAGTTGTGCTTTTTTCAGGCCTGATAGCTGTGGAACAAGCCTACACCAATTCGGGCGGACCACCAACCGGTCATACGGGCGCCCCAGGCGAAAGCACTTGTATTTCTTGTCACACTGGTTCAAGCTTGAACCCCGGCAATGCCCTAAGAACCTTGGTGTTTAATGGGAATGTAGGCTTAACCTCCTATGTGCCTGGCACCACCTATACTGTGGTATATACGGCAAGTAACCCTGCCACCGCAGTTTTTGGTTTTCAGATGATTGCCAAAAGAGCCAATGGAACCAATGTCGGTGCTTTTATCGTCACCAGTCCCACCCAAACCCAACTCGTTTCGGGCTACCTCCAACAAACCTTCTCAGGTTCACAAGCCACCCCTGCCGGCTCCAAAAGCTGGAGTTTTAGCTGGACAGCTCCCGCTGCGGGTGCAGGCACAGTAAGCTTCTATGTAGCTACCAACATTGCCAACGGCAACGGCAGCGATTCGGGAGATGAAATTTATACGAACGTATTTACCCTCACTGAAACTGTAGCAGCTACCAGCATTACTGCAGCCACCATTCTAGCAACCGCCTTTTGCGTAGGTGCCACTGCACAAGTATCTTACAGCGCTACTGGCACTTTCAACAGCGGAAACGTATTTACTGCACAGCTGAGCAACGCTTCGGGTAGCTTTGCGAGTCCTGTTAACATCGGTACCCTCAACAGCACCACTGCAGGCAATATTAACACCACCATACCTACCGGCGCGGCTGCAGGTTCGGGCTACAAAATTAGGGTTATCGCCAGCAATCCTGCCACCACAGGACTAGAGAGCAATGCCTTTAACATCAGCATCCCTGCTGCATCACCCACCATCAGTTTCAACGGCTTTAGTTTAGGCAGCAGTGGCAGTGGTCCTTTTGTGTGGTTCTTCAACGGGAACCCAATCTCAGGAGCTACCAGCGCCCTCTACACGCCTACTCAGCTGGGCAGTTATACGGTCGGTATCGAAAACAATGGCTGTTCACCTAGTATCAGCACGCCTTTTACAGTGGCAGCACTGATCACAGGCGTGCAGCAGCCCACCACCCCAGCCGTCTGCGAAGAAACAGGCTTGTTACGTGGCTTCAACACCCTCGGTAATTTTGACGCCACCAATCAGTTTACCTTGATTTTGGCAGCTAACAATGGTACCGAAACTCCCTTAGCTACTACCTTAACCACCAGCAGCAGTTTACTTGCTTTATTACCGCCTGGCATTTCAGGCAACGGCTTCCGCTATCGCTTGCGCGCCAGCAGTCCGTTAACATTATCGGCACTGAGTAACACTTTCGACATCATTGCCAATCCTACCGCTGCCACCATTAGTCAAAATGGTTTTACCCTCACTTCTTCTTCCACCCAAGGAAACGCATGGTACAAAGACGGTGTAGTTATTTCAGGAGCCGACCAACAGACCTATACCGTCACCGAAAATGGAGCATACAGTGTACGCTACTCAGCCAATAATTGCCAATCGCCTTTCTCTAATAGCATTACCATCACCAACGTATCGGTGGTTGACAATGCCCATCCAGGCTTCCGCATTTTTCCCAATCCTGCCCAAGAGCTATTGCAATTAGTAGCGCCTGAAGCTGGTAGCATGCAAGTGCGTGATTTGCAAGGAAGGCTTTTGCTGCAGCAAAGTTTTGAGGCTGGTACTTACCAAATTGAATTGGGTGACTTGGCGGCAGGTTTGTATGTGCTGTATTGGGAAGACAGTCGTGGCAGCAGTCTGCGTCGTTTTGTGAAGCAGTAAATCCGTACTTAAGCCGAATGCGCGTTGTTGACCAGTGCGCATTCGGCTTTTTTATGTCCATACTTCAGCAAAACACCGTTGATTTACTATTTTTGACGCATGAAAATCATCTGTGTGGGTCGCAATTACGCCGACCATGCCCGCGAGCTCAACAATGAAGTACCCACCGAACCGGTGATCTTCCTCAAACCCGATTCGGCTATCCTCAAAGATGGAAAAGCCTTTTACTTGCCCGAACACTTGGGTGAAGTGCATCATGAACTCGAGATTGTGCTGCGGGTTTGCAAAAATGGCAAGCACATCCATGAAAAATTTGCCGCCAACTACTACGATCAGATTGGCTTGGGCATTGATTTTACGGCCCGTGATTTACAGAACAAGCTCAAGAGCAAAGGACTGCCTTGGGAGTTGGCCAAGGGCTTCGATGGATCGGCCGTTTTGGGCAATTTTGTAGCCAAGGAAACGCTTGGCGAGCTGCAAGCACTGCAGTTGCGCCTCGACATCAATGGAAGCGAGCGGCAGCAGGGCAATACGCGCGATTTGCTGTTCCCTTTCGAAAAAATCATTGCTTTTGTGTCGCAGTACTTCACCTTAAGGCAAGGCGACCTCATTTTTACCGGCACCCCAGCTGGCGTGAGTGCGGTGCAGCCTGGCGATCGTTTACAAGGCTACCTCAACGAGGCCTGTTTGCTGGATTTTGAGGTAAAGTAACGTACTCTAAGTGCCATCCTATTGGCCACAAATGTTATGACTTTTCGCCGTTATAATAGCCAAAAGTTATATCCATTCGCCATTAGGAGAAAAATCCAGTCGTCAGCTAGACTTATTGTCCCGTGAAATTTGGCTTGCGTTTTTCGTTAAAAGCCGTCACCCCTTCTTTGTAATCAGCACTGTCGCCCGCTATTTTTTGGCAGTAGGCTTCGTAGTCGAGCATGCCGTCTAAATCGCTGTTGGAGCTCTTGTTAAGCATTTTTTTCATCAGGGCGATGGCTTTGGTAGGCGCCGATTTGTAATAATCGGTGTACACGGCCACAGCGGCATCGAGTTCAGCATCTGGAACCACCTTGTTCACCATGCCCCAGTCGTAGGCCTGCTGTGCGCTCACTCGGCTGCCCATGGTGCTCATTTCGAAAGCGCGCGCTGAACCCACCAAACGCGGCAGGAAATACGACGAGCCAGAATCTAAAACCAATCCTACATGCACGAATACCTCGATAAATTTTGCACTTTCGGCCGCCACCACCAGGTCGCAAGCCAAAGCCAGCGAACAGCCCGCCCCTGCCGCCACACCATTTACCCGGGCAATTAACGGCTTGGGCAAAGCCCGCATGGCGCGGATGATGGGATTGTAACGCTTGTGAAGTGATTCCGACAAATCCCGCTTTCCAGTGCTATCAGCGATGGCTTTGAGATCTTGACCTGAACAAAACGCTTTTCCCGCACCCGTGAGCACTACTACCCGTACAGCTTCATCGCGGGCAACCTGCTTAAGCGCAGCTTGCAACTCGTAACTTTGCTCGTCGTTGAAGGCGTTGAACACGTCGGGACGGTTGAGGGTGATGGTAGCAAGGCCATCTTGCACGTGGTATAAAAGACTGTTGTACATGGTTAAATTTTAAGCCAATAAGGAATCATTGCGAGCAACATACAGCCGATTCCGAGGAAATAACCGGCATAAATTTGTTTAGGACTGTGTGCCTGCAACTGCAAGCGTGCACTGCCCACTATACCTGCAAAGATAATTGCCAAAAGCAAGGGTAAAAATACGGGTTGCTGCGCGCTTTGGTGGAGCGTAAATATAAAGGCCGTGAGTCCGCCCATGCCTATCGTATGCGCGCTGATTTTCCAGCGGCGGTTGATGTACCAGGCTGCTAATACAGCCAACATGGACCCCACAACGCTCATTACTAGCACATTGGCAATACCCATGCGACGGAAAACAAAAACAAGACTCGCCAAACAAAGGGCTTGAATGAGATAGGGTAAACTCCGTTCGCTGCGGTCCTCCACCATCACCGAGCTTACCCGATTAAAGCGCATGAGCAACAAAACAGCCCCAAAAGGCAATACCGTAGCCATCACAAACACCTGCAGCAAAACCATCATTTGCAATTGTGGTGGATAATAAAGCAGTTCAAAGGGCTGAAGCCAAAAGGCCATTAGCGCCACGAAGGTGGGGAGAAAGATGGGATGGAAAAACCCAGACCAAAACAATGACCAGCCGCGCATTACAACTCTTTGCGCAATCGTGCCACAGGAATGCCGATTTGCTCGCGGTATTTGGCTACGGTGCGCCGCGCAATGTTGTAGCCTTTTTCGTTGAGCATTTCGGCCAATTTATCGTCGCTCAATGGCTTGCGCTTTTGCTCTGCACCTATCAAATCGGTTAAAATTTGCTTCACTTCTTTGCTCGATGCCTCTTCACCGCTGTCGGTCATAATGCCTTCGCTGAAAAACGACTTCAGCAAAAAGGTGCCGAATTCGGTTTGCACATATTTGCTGTTGGCTACGCGCGAGATGGTGGAGATGTCTAGGTTTACCTTGTCGGCAATGTCTTTCAAGATCATGGGCTTGAGCTTGACCTGATCGCCGGTGAGGAAAAACTCATGTTGATGGTCCATGATGGCGTCCATGGTGTTCAACAAAGTATGCTGTCGCTGCCGAATGGCATCAATGAACCACTTGGCGGAGTCGAGCTTTTGTTTGACGAAAGTAACGGCTTCTTTCATCTTTTTATCTCCCTTTTCGGCCTTATCATAATGCCGAAACATGTCTTTGTAGGTGTCGCTGATGCGCAAATCAGGCGCATTGCGGGCGTTTAAACGCAGTTGCAGCTCCCCATCTTCATTGTGGACCACAAAATCGGGGATCACTTGCAGTACCTTGCTGTTGTCTTGCTGGGTATTGCCCGGTCGTGGATTTAAACGAATAATTTCGTGGTGCGCAGCGCGCATGGCGTCCTCACTGAGGTTTAAACTGCGGGCAATTTTATCGAAGTGCTTTTTGGTATATTCGTCAAAAAAGCGGTTCAAAATACGGATGGCGTCCTGCGCTGCAGCATGAGCAGACCGGCGCTCCAACTGCAACAGCAGGCATTCTTGTAGGTCGCGCGCACCAAGCCCTGCGGGATCGAATTTCTGTACCACCCCCAGCATGCGCTCTACCACCGACTGTTCTACCATTACATTTTGGGTGAAGGCGAGGTCGTCGACCAACGATTCTAGTGGCCGGCGCAGGTAGCCGTCTTCATCGATGCTCCCCACCAACTGCTGCCCCACCATAAAATCCTCGTCGCTCAAGGCCAGCAAATGCAATTGGTCCATGAGTTGTTCGTGAAAACTATTTACCACACTAATCGAAGGACGATAATCCTTTTCATCTTCGTCACTGCGGTAATTATTATCGTCAAGTTTGTACTCGGGGGTATCGTCCCCATCGAGGTATTCGCTCACATCTACATCCGAATTGGAAGTGTCGTCGTATTCATCGTTGTTGTCCGGAACCCGCTCCTCATCCAAATCGCTGTATTCATCTGCCACTGGCTGATCTTCCCAGCCTTCCTCCAAAGCTGGATTTTCTTCCAACTCCTCCTTTATCCGCTGCTCCAACATAGCTGTAGGGACCTGCAACAGTTTGATGAACTGAATTTGTTGCGGGGAAAGCTTCTGAAGCAATTTTTGCTGTAGCGTTTGCTTTAGCATAGTTTTTGCGGACAATATTTCGTCGCATAAAAATACAATTGTCATTGTATTAAATCGCTATTTTTGAGCGATTTTTAATGAAAATTGGATATGACCATCGAGCGACTGAGTGCAGCGGTTGGACAAACCATCACCCTACAAGGTTGGGTTATGGGCAAGCGCACAGGTAAAGGACTTGTTTTTCTGATAGTTAGAGACGGATCTGGTCTCTGCCAGTGTATTGTTGATGAAAACAAAGTAGCCGTAGCCCTGTTTGAAGATGCCAAGCGCATCACCCAAGAAAGTTCCTTGCGCATTACGGGCCAAGTAGTGGCCGACGAGCGACAAGTTGGTGGATATGAGTTGCATGTGAGCGGACTCGAAATTGTAAGTTTGAGTCAGGATTTCCCCATTACCCCTAAAGAACATGGTGTCGATTTTTTGATGGACCACCGCCATCTGTGGTTGCGTTCGAAGCGCCAGTGGGCCATTATGCGCATCCGTAACACCCTCACCATGGCCATCCACGAGTTCTTCCAAGGTGAAGGCTTCCTACAGACCGACGCCCCTATTTTTACGGGCAATGCGGTAGAAGGCACCTCTACTTTGTTTGAAACTGATTTTTATGGTGAGCCAGCTTATTTGAGTCAGAGCGGACAGCTCTACGGCGAAGCCATGGCCATGGCTTTTGGCAAGATTTACACCTTTGGCCCTACCTTCCGGGCCGAAAAGTCTAAAACCCGCCGCCACCTCAGTGAATTTTGGATGATTGAGCCCGAGATGGCCTTCCACGATTTAAAGATGAACATGGATACCATTGAGCGCTTTTTACGTTTTGTGGTGTTAAAAGTACTCGACAAAAATACCTATGAGCTCGATATGATCGGTCGCGATACCACCGTGCTCAAACAAATCACCGAGCCCTTTCCACGTATCACTTACGAGGACGCCGTAGCCATTTTAAAAGGCGAGCAGGAAGTAGCTGGCAAAAACGCCATCAAAACCTTGGAGGACGATTTAGTAGAAGTGCAAGCGCGCATCGGCCTGTTGCAAGGTGAAATAGCAGATCGTGAATTCAAAATCGCTGTTCCTGGAATTAAAAAAGGAGAAATCGGTTTTCATCAATCCAAAATACAGCAACTTAAAGAAGCGCTGAGCGAACAAGAAGAAGCAGCTCGCAACATTCCAATGTGGCTCAAGAGCGCTCGCGACTTCCGGATGGGCAACGACTTTGGAGGCTCCGACGAAACTGTGCTCACCCGCCTTTTCAATACCCCTATCATGGTGTACAACTGGCCGCATGAAATAAAAGCCTTTTACATGAAGCGCGACGAAAAGGATGCCCGTTGGGCCAAAGGTGTGGATGTATTGGCACCAGAGGGTTATGGCGAAATTGTAGGAGGAGGCGAACGTGAAACCGAACTTGACCTACTTATCGAAAAAATACACGAGCACGAGCTGCCCATGGAAGCCTTTGAATGGTATTTAGATTTGCGCAGATTTGGCTCGGTGCCGCATGCTGGCTTTGGTTTAGGCTTGGAGCGCTTGATTGCCTGGACCTGCAAACTACCACATGTACGCGAAACCATTCCTTTCCCACGTATGTACGGACGCATTGCTCCCTAATACCGAAGCATCCTTAAACAAAAAAACCCGCGCTGATTGCTCAGCGCGGGTTTTTTTGTTACTACTTAATCGATTACGCTATTACCTTCTTACCAGAAGAAGAAACGGCCATTTGGTAAACTACCAAACCGAAACCGATTTTGTTTACAGCATCACCAAGGTTGTACAACAAATCAATGTTGAGTGAACCAGCGAAGCCTGCGAGTAAATTACCGTCCATCAACATATAGCCGATAGGGTAAATCGCCCAACCTACTAATACGAAATTACGAAGCAAACGGATAGCCTTCTGCAAATTGGCGTCGCCTGAAGCTTGTGCCATTTTTGCTACGCTACCAGCAGTTGCCTCATAGACGATACCTGCCCAACCTAAAGTGGAAATCACACCCCAAAAGATGGTCTGTTCCGGCTGAATAGCTTCGCCAACGTAACCTGCTACGAGCATCACTACGCTGTAACCGATCATTTTCCAAAGCAATGACTGTTTAGCACCATAGGGACGGAGCAATAAGAAAAATTCCACACACATCAAAGGCACAGTAAGTGTCCAGTCGATGTAGCGGAACTGTGTTGGTGACGGATTGATGTAAGCCGCACCTTCAATCAAATTGTTAGCAACGGCTGCCAGATAGTAATCGCGCATGTAATAATAGTGCGCGGCGGCTATCATGGTAATCAAACCACTTACCAACAAAGAAGTCTTCCACTTGCCGTCCACATTGCTTCTTTCAAAGAAAAAGAAAACTGAGGCGGCAAACATGGCCATCAGACCCACAAAGAATGTGAATCCGGTTACATCGCCTGGTTGCAGGGTCGATGCGAGAAAAACGTAAGCTGATTCCATAAGCAACAAATTTTTTAGGTTCTCTTCACAACCATTAACAAATGAAGAGGTTTTGAATTTGTATATATATTTATTTCTATATATATTTATTATCAATATATGAAAGCGCTTTTTTTAGACTTGAAGTCAAAGTTTCCTATTTTACAATCAAACATTAAACAAAACGCATTAAAAAAAATTTACATGAATTACGTAACTTTTTTCATCCGCCTACGAAAAGGCTTGAAAATGCTCACCTCCGCTTGCGATTCACCAACCAAATACCTAGCAAAATCGCCAACATGCCCAGTACATGGGGCCATCCAAGTAATTCTCCGTCTAAAAACCCCCAAAACAAGGCCACAATTGGCATTAAATAGGTGGTTGTAGAAGCAAATATGGGTCCACTCATTTGAATGAGTTTGTTAAAAGCTACCAAACTTGCCGCAGACCCTACCAATCCCAAAATACTGAGATAGCCTACAGCTTCCCAAGCCCCAGGCAACGCGAGGCGTTCAGTAAAGTCCGTGCTAAAAAGAAGTATAGAGGCTGGAATTCCCGCCAATACCAAAGGAACTGCTGCCGTAATCACGGGTTTTACATCTCTTAAAAAACGACTCACTGTGTTCACACTCGTACCGTACATCAACGCGGCCAGCACCACAAGAAGTCCCCAAGCCCAATTCGGGTCAAACAAGCCGTTCCCTTGCAACAAAATGAGCACCATGGCACCTAACAGTCCAATGATTACACCCCGCAGCATGCTGCGCGTAAAAGGCATGTGAAACAGCCAAACACCCAGCAGCAGGGTAAACAATGGCGTGAGTGCGTTCAACGCTCCGGCTGTTGAGCT
>Ga0209284_10001721_pt1 | contig 32431 bp, 27 predicted proteins | sample FRY03_FD_187211 | JGI IMG/M metagenome (GOLD analysis project Ga0209284, IMG submission 187211) | Freshwater microbial communities from Lake Fryxell liftoff mats and glacier meltwater in Antarctica - FRY-03 (SPAdes) (version 2) | ecosystem: Environmental > Aquatic > Freshwater > Ice > Glacier... | reverse complement strand
GCAATTCAACACCACACTTTCAGATTTCATCCGCTTTTCATCACGCACGTCCGAATCATGTACAATCCATCCTGCGCGGCTTCGGCCTCGATGTTGTCCGTACGACGCGCGTCTGTGAAACTATTTTCAGTGATCGTCAGATCAATGTGTTTCTTCATCTTGTGCTTCCCTATGACCTAGCCCACAGCGATGCCGATCGCCTTTTCCCCATGCATTCGTAATGACTGCGCTCGCTCTCCACTCATCTGGTGGAGGAAAGGCGACGACAGGCTTTGACAGAATAGCGAAATGGTCGCATCATACGCGAATCTCCGAACAACTGTCTCCAGGCCGAATCGGGCGGTACAAGTCCGAATTGAGTGAAAAACAAATCCAATCTGTTGAAGCGATTGCTCAATATGGGATCGCAGTCTATCGTCATGGTGTCTCTAACGTGGTGCGTCCACCCGTTGATGCGGGAAGATCATTTGAATATTGTCACGGCAATGTCAAAAGACATTGCCCTGCGCTGTCTGAAGCTTCTCCGTGGGAATTAACGTTTAAGGATATTTGTTGTGCTTTCACTACTCCCCCGTTTGCTTCGAAGCATTGTGCTTCTCGTTGCACCTAATTCAGACCGGCTCAGAACGCTCGCTTACAAGCCAAAATTCGAGTCTTGGCGCAAGATGCAGTTTGGCAAACACCCGATCTTCGAAAATCGGACTCAAATGTATGATTATATCAATGATCAAATCCTTAAAAACTCGTCCATTCAGTACCTTGAATTCGGTGTCTTTCAAGGGGAGAGCATTAAGTATTTTTCGAGCATCAATTCAGCCACTGCTTCGCGATTCATTGGGTTCGACACCTTTGAAGGGCTCCCAGAAGACTGGACGGAGTTTTCCCGAACGGTAAAAAGCAAGACATTCAGTACGGATGGAAAGGCCCCGGAAATTGCTGATACGAGAGTATCCTTTGTAAAGGGACTGTTCCAAGACACACTCCCAAAATTTCTAAAGGACATCGGCGCACCGCTGCAAGTTGTGATTCACAATGATTCCGACCTTTACTCTGCAACAATGTACGTGCTGACGTGTGGCAACGAAATAATTGTGCCAGGAACCATTATTATCTTCGATGAGTTCTACAGTCCAATGCACGAATTTCGAGCGTTGGACGACTATTGTTCCTCGTACATGCGTCGGTATGAAGTTATCGCCGCAACAATCGGTCACGGAAAAGTTGCCATTCGGCTACTTTGAGGAAAATCCAAGTCGAAGGAACGTTTGTGTGGCTGCGGAAATTCGGGTTCTGCGCGAAATGAAGTGCGCGGGATTAAGAATTGTTTGGGGGGAGGGTTTGTGAAAAGTAGTCATGTTGGTCTGATAGGCAGGGATTAAAACTGTTTTATCAGGAGATCCGACATGACCACTGAGAGTGATTTGTACAATCGACAGCTTGCGGCGGTATTTCACCATCGGCCTGATGTTGCACAGACTGCTGCATGAGCACGCGAGCGAGTTCCAGTCCGACCTGCATGCATCCCCTGGTCCTCAATCTGAGTAAACCGAGTGCCCCATTTCGGGCACGCCTGTTCGCCATAGATGTGTTCCCGAAGCTCTCGGGCTACTTCGGCCAGTTTGCTGGCAATTTAAGGAGACAGTGTGTTTGGGGTGCGTGCCATTGCGACATCCTTTGTCTGGGGCGGGAAAAAAATCTTTTCGGCATCGTATCCTAATTTTGCTATTTTTGCACGTCGCTGATCACAAACAAACCCTGTCGCGCACCCGCTCTTCTGAATACCCGTTTTCACGTCTTGCAGGGATTGGAGCAAATTTCTATAAGCCGTTTTAGCACATAGAACTAAATGAATTCCAGCAAGGAAGTTAGGAATGGTTCAAAGCAACAAAAAGCCCGCAATTCCAGGAATCGACGGCAAAAAGACGACTCAGATCATTTGCCCGATTTGTGGCCCACATCAGACATTGCCGGTTGGTGTTTCCAATGGTCTGCCAATTGTGACGTGTCAAGGCTGCAACTTGACGTATGTATCTGAATGTCCGTCGATGGATGATACTCAAGAATTTTTCCAGGAAGAGTACATCAAGGACAGCGCGTCAGCACGAGAATTGTACGTTGATTACCGAAGGAAGAGCCTCAAACGAGAAGCCAGACGTATCCGAGAACTGATGCCGCAGGGCGGTCGGCTGCTCGATGTCGGCACGGCATCAGGCTTCTTTCTGAGGCAGTTTCGGGATTACCAGGACTGGAATGTCGAAGGTGTTGAGCCGTCGAGGTTTTCAGCAGAATTCGCGCGTCAGGAATTCGGTCTCACCGTACATCAGGGGTTTCTGGCAGATCAGAAGTTCCCTGAGTCAAACTTCGATGTTGTTTGTTCGCTGGATGCCTTTATCTGTCATCGTGAGCCTCGCGAAGACATGCAGGAATTTTATCGAGTTCTCGCTCCTGGAGGAATTTTGGCGTTTGAGATCCCTGGACATCGATTTCGCATGATGACGGGTTCCGGTCTGCTGTACCGCACGCTTCGTGGTCGATCTCTGCGACTCAACGCCGGTGTCAATTTTTTTTATTACACGCGTGCTACTCTGACTCGACTTGCCTCCATGGCTGGCTTTGAGTTCATTGAATCGCATCCGGAGGCCATGCCCGAAACAGGCAATCGTTTTTCGCAGATTGCGCGTGAGTCATACAATATTGCGTCGGGGGTCTTGTACAGGATGACAAACGGCAATGTGAACTTCAGTGCAAAGGAACTGTGCATTTTTCGAAAACCGCATGCGCAAGTGAATGTTGCTCCTTCGTCAATGACTGCATGCGTTCAAACTGCATCTCGGCGAGTTGCCTGACTTCTCCGCCCGATTAGAAGATTCACATCTATGCCGCCTCAGTATTACGCCGCGTTCCTGGAACGGATGGGACATACGATTCGGGAATCCAATGGGGTCCATTGGTTCGACGTTTTTTCACGGGCCTGGATCTGCTTCCCATTGGAAACTGAGCTGAATCCGGCGACCGTTGATTTGTCGCAGATCATGGATCATCGAGGTATCATGACTCGCTTTTGCTGCCCAGTCGAAGATGGTGTCAGCAGCTTTCGGCAAATCGTGGCAGATAAAAACTATAGTCTGTCATCGCTGGCAGCCAAGACACGCAACAAAATGCGTCAAGGGCTCGAAAATTGTAGTTGTCGTCCTGAAGACGCTCGCGAACTCGCGAAAGACGGGATTGAATTGCATTTTCAGACTCTTCGGCGGCAAAAACGGAGGGTCTCCGACGATTACGAATCCCACTGGAAAAAATACTTTGACGCCGTCGCTGAATGTCCGGCTGCCACCGTGTGGGCAGCCCGCTACAAAGGATCACTTGCGTCGTTTCTTATTTCATTCCGCATTGGCCACGTGGAAAACATCTGCATTGTACGGTCGAGCGAAGAATTGTTGAAATATCGTCCGAATAACGCAATGTTGTTCACATTTTTGCAACACGCACTGAATCGCCCTGAGACAACTGAAGTCTGCATCGGACTGCAATCACTACAATCAGGGATGAACTCACTGGATTCGTTCAAGCGTGGAATGGGGTTTGAGGAACGCCCCATTGGACAGCGAATCGAACTTAGATCAACACTGGGATTGGTGATTCCCCGAAGACTTGCACAACTCGCCGGTAAGGCCATAGGCTGCGTCCCGAACGAACACGCCGCTCGCCTCGCCGGTGCCCTGTCTACCTACGCCAACCAGCCAGTGATACGCCGCACGGCATAACGCGAGCGACAGGCGAAAATTTTATCGGCAGGAAAATTTTGAGGATCAAATATCAGCCGCAAAGAGTGCGCAGAGAACAATTTCTGCGGTCTATACTTCGGGCTGTGCGGATTGAGGGGTTTCTTCGTTTAACCCGTGGCCGCAGGCTAGGCTGTTTCGCAGGCCACGAGGAAAAGCCTGGCCTGCGGCTACGGGTTAAACGAGTTCATCGGACTGCCACTGGCGTTTGGCCTCTCCAATTCCCTGCGAAGAATGGTGTGCAAGTTTTGCAAAGGAGTGTGCGGTGTTTCAAGTGACGTGGCAGGATGCCACCAGATGGAAGCGGCAGGGAGGCGATCAGTCACTGCCCGCGCCGCCGCCTGATCCAGCCGTGACAGCGGTCGGGCTGTTGTGTTGGGAAGAACACTGCGTCGAGTGTTCAATGCCGCAATGTTATGCGACGTGTTCCCTGTTCGTCGCGCGCCCTGACCAGAAATGCGCCCGGTTTGTTTACGGGATCATGCCAAATCGTCAGGTGCAAGGTTTATTCCGCTTTGGCGCTGACATCCGGTTTCGACGCTGGGCCAAACTGCAGACCGCCTGGCCGGCACAATTGGCGATGCTCGGCACTGGCACCATCCGGGCGCAGACCGCGCTGATGGACTGGACCGAGAAAGCCGTCAGCAGTGCCTCCGAAATTATTCATCGCTGGTCGCCAAAGCGACGTCTCAATGGGGCGTTCACAATGGCACGTCGCAAGCTGCTTGAAAATCAGTCGGCTTTGCTCTCCCAACGCAAGTCAAATCCTCACGCGTTTTTTATAAAATGCTTTTCCAGTGAAACCACTGCGTTTCGCATTCAACTGGAACTCGTGACCGATGTCCCTGTGTTTCGCACGAGCCTGCCGATTGAACCGGGCTGGAATGAACATTATCTCGACGCGGCAGAACTGATTTCACTGGCCGATCACAAGCCCGGCATCCTGCGACTGTCAATCGAAAATGATCGCGAGGTGAGACTGATCTTTACGTGGCTCGATTTTGTGCGTCTGCAACATGGACTCAGTTCCATCCCGCAGCTCAACGGTGCAGTAAAGCCCTCGTCTATAACTCCGAAACATTCTGGCCCGGCAAAGAAAATCAAGTGCGTGGCGTGGGATCTGGACAACACACTCTGGCACGGCGTGATCGGCGACGCAGGTGCATCGGGAGTGACTCCGAACCGTGAGATGGTTGATCTGATTCAGCAACTGGATGAACGTGGTATCCTGCAGACGATCGTCAGCAAGAATCATTACGACACTGCCTGGCCGAAAATTGAACAACTGGGACTCGCCGACTATTTTCTGTATCCGGCAATTCACTGGGGACCAAAGAGTCGCAGTGTGCAGCAGATCGCGGACGAACTGAATATCAACGTCGATACATTTGCCGTGATCGACGACTCACCGTTCGAACGGCGTGAAATCAGCAACCTTCTGCCTCAGGTTCGCGTCTTTGACCCGGCCGTCGGTCCCTCATTGATGGATGACAGGGCATTTGATGTTCCGGTGAGCAATGAATCCCGGGGACGGCGCTTGAGTTATCTCACGGAAGCCATGCGCAAGCGCATCCATCAGTCGTGGCGTGGAGATTATGGTGAGTTTCTGCAGAGTTGCCACATGGTGCTGCAAATTCGGCATCCGCAGTTGTCAGACCATTCTCGATGTATCGAACTTTTGCAGCGGAGCAATCAATTTAATCTCTCTGGCCGCAGCTATGAGTCGCACGACTTCCACGGACTGTTGCAGTCCGCACAGCACGATTGTTTCTGCTTCGAAGTCACTGATGACTTTGGTGGCTACGGGATCGTGGGCTTCGCCGCATTTGAAGTAACCGACGATGGTCCGCATCTGGTGGATTTTGTACTATCATGCAGGGTCGCCCAGAAAATGGTCGAGGCCACATTTCTGAAATGGTACGCGGCACGGCAGCAGCTTGTTGGATTTCAGAAACTCCGAGCCCGATTGCGAGTCACCTCACGCAACGCTCCCCTGCGTGAAGTCATGGCGCAACTGGGTTTTGCCTGTCTGAGCTCCGATGACGATCGACAACTGCTGGAACTTCGATTTGAGGAAAACGTCGTCATTCCGGACGTGATCACGATTGACGATCAGACCGCAGTCGCAAATCAGCATGTGAAAGCAGTCGCATGAGTGTTCCGCTACGTACGATCATCGTCAACGCCGATGACTTCGGACAATCTTCCATCGTGAATCGGGCGATCGTCGCGTGTTTTGACCGCGGTCTGATTTCCAGTGCGACAATCATGGCCAATATGCCGGGGTTCGATGAAGCCTGTGGCATGGCGATTTCCAGTCAACTGACCGATCGCATCGGCGTGCATCTGAATCTCACTGACGGCTTGCCATTGTTGCCGGAACTGAGGGGCAACCCGGCGTTGTGTGACGCATCCGGCAGATTCCGTCGATTCCGGTCGCGTCTGCTTTCGAAGTCTGACCGAGACATGATTGCCGCAGAAGTCGGTGCTCAGATTCAGCGATGTCGCGATGCAGGACTTCCGTTGACTCACGCGGATTCGCATCAGCACGTTCACAATGAACCAATGGTTTTTCTGGCGATCCAGCCCGTACTGAAACAACTCGGAATCCAGCACCTCAGGATTTCGCGGAATATGGATTCACTGCCCATCGCGTCCACCAAACGCATCGCCAAATCCTGCTTTAACCGCTGGATCGCACTGCACGGCCTCCGAGGGACCGACTATTTCGGGACGGTCGAAAACTTCGAACACTTTCGATCAAGTGATCGACTTGCCACAGCGTCTGTTGAGATTCTGACACACCCGTCCCTGGATCAGGCAGGCAATTTGATCGATCATCTCGACGATCTGCCGCTTGCGGACCGATTGTCGGCCGCATTTGGGGACTATGGATTATCCTCTTATCCTGTTGCAGGCGGCCGTGAGAAATCGAACGTGCGTGCCGCGTAATGCGTCGATCCGGAACTAATGGTTCAATTCGCTGAAACGGACACCCGTATTGACTCAATCAGCCAAAGTGCGTGATACTTCGGCAGTCACGTTTCCGACAAGGATGTTCGGCCCGGCCCATGCTGGCGGGTGCATAGGGAGATTGCGATGAATCTGCTCCAGAAACTTGCCCACTCAGAAAGCCCGAAACTCAAAAGGCCGTTCAGAGCCCTGTGGGGCTACGTTCTGCAGAATAGCGGATTCTCAGAGCGGATTCAGATGAAACGTTCTCAATACACAATTCCGTTTTTTGCGAAGAGCAATATGGCGTTGACCCTGTGGGTGGAACCGAATCATGTTGATCGCGCTGAGGAATTTGTACATGACTTTCTGAAACCAGGCGACACTCTCATCGATGTCGGGGCAAACATCGGCTGTGTGACAGCGGCAGGTTCACTGGCAGTCGGCGAAACAGGGCATGTATTTTCCGTGGAACCTCATCCACAGACGTTCAAACATCTGCAGAAGACCATCGCTATTAATCACTGCACGAACGTGACAAGTCTCAACATTGCGCTGGGTGCTGAGGCAGGAATCGTGAACTTCACCGATGAAAGCCGGAAGGACGACAACAACTGCGTCGCGCTGAACGCTGATTCCGGAATCAAAGTTCCATGCAGGACTCTTGCAAGTCTGGTTCCTGAACATTCGATTTCAAGAATTGCTGTCATGAAAATTGATGTCGAGGGTTTTGAAATGCACGTTCTGCGGGGGGCTGAGGCAATCCTGCACAAGGTCGACAGCATCTACATTGAAGTCCTGGAACATACGCTTCAGAAGTTTGGCAGTTGCTCGGCCGAGGTGTTCAAATTACTTCAGGCACACGGCTTCCGCTGCTTCTACTTTAAGGATGACCGCAGCAACGTTGTTGCAGTCGCCAGCCACATTCCACTCGGAGAATGGCAGCAGGAACTTGTCGCGATTCCTGATGCAACAGAATAGAGGTCCCTATGTCTATAGCTTTGTCAAATCAATCAACTTTATCTCCGCCCCAGACGGACATTTGTCCGGCCTGCGGAGCTGCATCAACGCTGGCGGGTCGCGTCTGGAAATTTGTGAACGCGCGAGGAGAAACGGAATGGCTGCGCTGCAATTGTTGTCGTTCATATTTTATGGACGGCAGCTACAGCCTTGAAAGTGAAGTCTGTCACACCCAGCAAATGACGTGGGGCGATGCTGAGCACGGCGCACAACTGAATACGTTCAAACAGAGAATGTACAAATCCATTCTTGCTCAAATCCTGAAACATACCGAGCCCCGGGGGAAATCATTGCTGGATGTCGGATGCGCGTACGGCGGATTCATGGAAGTCGCAACGCACGCAGGTTTCGAAGTCAGTGGGTTCGATATTGTTCCGCAGGCGGTGGACTTCGTTAAATCGCGTGGCATGTCAGCCGAGTGCTGCGGACAAATCCGGGACTTCCATGGATCTCACAAGACCTTTGATCTCATTACCGTACTGGATGCCAATATTTATTGGCCGAATCAGGCTGCGGAACTCAGAAATATTCATGAGCGTCTGGAGGACGGCGGTCTGCTGGTCATGCGCGTGGTCGATAAGTCGTGGCTGGCAACCGTTGGTGCCGGACTGCAGAAATTGTCACCGGAGCGGGGCCAGAAAGTACTGCGGCGAGCCGTCAACGATCATCGTTTTTCAATGCCGATTGGCAGTCTGCTGGAACTGCTGAAGAAAACGGGCTTCAACGTCGTCAGTGCATCGCCGAAAGGTGCTCTGCACAGTGATGATACCAGCCTGATGGTGAAGCTGTCATTCGGCATCGGGATTGCACTTTGGCAAACGATGGGCGTATTCCTGGCACCGGGTGCCGTCGTGATCGCTGAGAAGCGGTCGTAATCCAATTCTTCCGAACACCGAAAGAATCCGGTGCAAGCTTAACCATTGCGATATGCGTGAATCTGGTGTCCTGTCATCGCGCGCCACACGCCAACCAGAAATGCGGCATTTGCAAGCACGAAACTGTACGCCGTGCCTGCACCGGGAATTCTGAAGCTGCGGTTCAGTAAAAACCAGCCAAGGGCTGCCAATGCAAACAGCATTGCAAACGGGACGAATGCCACCACGGTGAGGAATGAGGGCTGAGTCGCCAGCAGCAAGGCTGACGAGACGGTCGCGGTGGCCAGAAAAACGGGCGACAGCCATCGCAGGAGTTTGTGCGACCACAGTGCCACGGCATAGCCGGGCGAACGAAATGGATTGAGCAATTCACGGCGCGTCCATGTGCCCTGCCAGTTTCGCAGTGTCATACGTATTCGCCGTCGCATGGTCATGGCTTCGTCGTCCTCCATTCGCGCCCACGCGACAGCCATCGGTTCGTGCAGAACTTTGAACCCTTGTGCCGCAACGTCCAGCGGAACAATACAGTCCTCACCGATTGCGGGATTCATAGTCAAAAAAAGGCTGCGTCGAAGCGCGAAGCAGGCTCCCGCAACCACTGCCAGAATCCCGAGTTGCGATTCCAGCTCCCGCAGACGCAATTCATAGTTCCAGTAGTGCCCCTGGCATGCCTGCACGTCGAGCGTCGGCTGCGAACCGTAAAGAAGACGCCCATCGACTGCGCCCACGTCAGGATTGCTGAATCGTCGGGCGACAATCTTGAGGAACTGAGGCTCAAACGTGACATCCGCGTCGGTAAACACAATCAGGTCGCTGTCAATAGTGCTGATGGCAGCATTCTGAGTCGCCGTCTTACCAAGACCAGGGCTTTCGTGCAGGCGCACGCCGCGATCAGAAAAACTGCGAATGATCGACGTTGTGGCGTCAGTGGAACCGTCCGATGCGACAACAATCGATCGCCGATCCGGCGGATACTCGCACATCAAAAGATTCTCGATACGCTGACGGATCACTGACTCCTCGTTGTGGACCGTCAAAAGCACTGTGATCGTCGGCAGGGTCTGGTCATCGCATTTTGCTTCTGCCGGCCCAACTGAACCACGAATAAATTTCCGCAGTCCGTTGATTGCTGACAACGCTCGGCCATAACCGTCATAGATCCAGTACAGAACCGCTGTCGAGGTGAGTGTAATAGCCCACAGGAACATAACAGTTTCCAGACTTTGTAAGGAATTGCGATTTGGACACGCCCAATCGATCACTAAAGCTAGTCCAATCTTCAAATTGGAGATAGATCTGATCCGTAAACCAGCAGAAACTCCTGACCGATCGATCTTCAGTCAAGACCCCGATCGGAATTCCACTCGACGTCGCCCTTGAGATCGACGTGATTCAATGCCGCTCCACAGCCAGCCAGACCAGTTACGGGCAGGCAGACAGGCTCTCGCCCTGTCGCAATTGTCAGAATTCCGCCAGAATGGCGACTATCTGCCTCTGAATTGGGCCGCCAGTCACCTGAACCTGGCCGTCAGCGTGGATATAAACGTCGATTTCGCTCCGGACGCCGAATTCCGGCAGGTAAATCCCCGGTTCAATGGTGAATAAAGTGCGGGGCAAAATGCGACGCGTTTCGTGAGTTTCAAGATTGTCCATGTGCGTGCCGTTACCGTGAACTTCTTGTGCCAGGCTGTGCCCCGTGCGGTGACAGAAGTCTTTACCGTATCCCGCAGCTTCAATAACACCTCGAACGGCATCATCGACTTCCCAGCCTTGAGGTTGCCGCCCGGCGTCAAATGCGGATTTAACACACTCGACCCCAGCATCGCGACCGGCGGCAACAATGTTGAAAACCTTTGTGTATTTTTCCGGTACCGAAGTCCCGACGAAGCCCGTGCGTGTCAAGTCGCTGTAGATCGATCCTGGCTTATCCAGCTTCGCCCATAAATCAACAAGCACAAAACTGCCTTCGACGATCTTTGTATTCGCTCCGGTACCGGTTTCGTAGTGCGGATTTCCTCCATTGCCGTTCACGCCAACGATCGGAGGATGATAAGTCGTCATCTTGTTCTCAGCGAAGTGCCGCATGATTTCGTCAGAGACTGCAATCTCTTCAACAAAGCCATGAGCACGCACCTGCTCGGCGATAAACCTCCACGTTCGAGCGAATGCAGCATTTGTGACTTCCGATGCTTCCAGATGACTCGTCAACTGCGCATCCGTGAGCGTAGATTCGAACAGCGAAATCAAATCACCCGACGACACAACTTCGCAGCCAAATGATCTCACCAGTTCCACTGTCCCGGCATCAACGCGCGAGATATATGGATTGCCGTTACGCGGCGAATATTCCATCGCAACATACTTGTGCTCGCTCACGATCGCCTGAATTGCAGCTTCCAGTTCCTGCCATCGCAGGTAAATAACTTTGTCGCCAGGCAGATGATCCAACGCATCGGATTCGATGCGATGCACAAGTTTCTTCGGCGTGCCACTCGCGGGAATGAAATAGAAGTAGCGACGTGAAGCCATGAAGCCGTGGGGCATCTGCAGAATGCGCTGAGCCAGCACATTGCTGCCTCGAAAGTCATACAACAGCCAGCCATCGAAACCGAACTCGGACAGCGCTGACTGAATGGATTTGAGATCAAACATTGAAAATGACGTCCTGCTGAATGATTGGGCCAACTCACCTGTCGCCGCTGTCGTCAGACGGCGGGAATCTCTGGTTCACCCACCGTCTGGCGGGCTATCGATTTAATGCGTTTTCGCAACCCGAAACGTCAGTGAGGGATAGAATGGCTTACATTCATTGTCTCAAATCCCTCGCTGACGCTTCGGGTTACGATGAAATCCACAGCCCGCTGGCTGCGATGAATACGGTAATTTCGTTTCTGTCGCTCGTCTAAACAATCGAGACTACCAATTTTTCCCCACAAGAATTTTGTGATCATGCAATTTCTCCTGCAAGGCAATATCATTGCCATTTTCAGCTTAAGTCCGTCCGAAGTGCGTGCGGTGAAAATCGTCCTCACCTACAATTGGCGGATTAAAGTACACCCGAATACCTGAGAATTACTGAAACAAAGATGGACGAACAAGACGAAAAATCGCCGCCGCTGAAGCCGGTCGAGAACCTCGAAGTCAAAGATGCTCAGGTGATTTTCACGAATGTGTGGAATGAACTGGTAGCCGAGTTCGGGCATGAGAACCTGAGATTCTCCAAAGAATTGATTCTGCTGGGCGGTGCACCGGGATCGGGAAAGGGCACAAACACCGAGTTCATTATGCAGGCACGCGACTTGACGTGCGAACCGATCATCGTAAGTTCTCTCCTGAACACGCCGCACGCTCAACGCATCAAGCAGGCGGGCGGAATGGTGGGAGATCGCGAAGTCGTCGAACTGGTCTTCCGAAAACTACTGGAACCAGAATACCGCGATGGTTGTGTGCTTGACGGTTTTCCGCGCACCAGAATTCAAGTGGAATGTCTGAATCTTCTGGTACTCAAAATGAACCAGCTCAGTCGCGAGTATCGCGAAACACCGCTGGCGATCAACTTTCGCAAGCCAACTATTCATGTGATGGTGTTGTTCGTTGACGAGAAGACCAGCATCGAGCGTCAATTGAGCCGCGGTCAAATCGTCAGAGAATTGAACATCAAAGCACTGGCTGAGGGCAAGGAACTTCAGGAAGAACGAGCGACCGACCTGGACCCTGAAGCCGCCCGCCGCCGTTATCGTGTCTTCAAGGATGAAACATGGGAAGCCCTGCAATCGCTGAAAGAAATCTATCACTACCACTTCGTCAATGCCCAGGGATCGGTCGAAAGCGTCGAACGAAATATTCGTAAAGAACTGGACTATCAGTCATCCCTGGAACTCGATCCGGAAACACATGATGCTGTGCGGCGACTGCCCCTGGCAAGTGACTTGATTACTCATGCACGCCAGGAACTTGTCCGACGCATGGACAGTTACCAGATTGAGCACCGCATTCTGTTTCACAGAGTGATTCGATTGATTGAAGAAAGGTTTATACCAATCGTCATTCGCCATGCGATTCCCGGAATGGCAGTAGTGAATTCGCAAGACTCGGCATTTGACGACCCGCTGGCTCTGGCCATGGTGATCGACATATTCGCCGAACGTGGTTATCGAGCTGTGGCGAATGTAAACCTGGCGGAGATTCCCGAAAGCATAGATCTGCAAACTGGTCGCATTACATGCACGACAAAGCGAATCTATCGCTTTCAAATCCGATTCTCCGGCTCCGAAATCCGCCGTGGCGGTGGGTAAAACGGCCAACTACTTCGACGCTGGCATCGGCAACACGATGATTGCGTCCTCAGCAAACGACGATTCAGCGGGCTTGCCATTGATGTTGTATTTGACTTTCAACTGCTTCACTGTCCCAGGAGCTGGATCACCGCCGAAGCTGGTATTGTAGCTGGCTGAAACCAGCGTAATGATCGGCAGATCACCGACTTGCTTCTGCAATACCGCTGTTACGTCTTTCTGAGTTGCACCGGAACCGTATTCGGCTTTGACAATCTCCAGCTTCACCTTATCGAGACCAGCATTTGCGAGAAGACCTGTGACGTCAACTCCCTTGCCGCCGAGTTTCTGGGCAATCACCAGAGTTGCCTGAGTTGCGTCGTCTTTTAGTTCCGCAACCTTCATCGCACTGATTGCCTGCTTAAGCGTGTTCTCCGTCGGGTAACGTTTCAGCACGTCGAGGACCAGCTTCTTTTCGGCCGTCTGCTGAGCGGCAGCAAACGCCTTCAGGCACATTTCTTCTCGCTGCGGTTCCAGCAATACGAACTGCCTTGCGATGCGGATGTAGCCGCGCAGCGATCGGACGCTGTACGGGTTCGACGGAAGTTTAGCGAGACTCAGCAACACCGGTGCAGCGTCTTCCGTCATCCATTCGCCCAGCAATCGACTGCTCATGTCCTGAAGCTGTGGATCTTTGCTGCGGCCCGCTGCGTCCATTGTGGCCAGAGACTTCGTTCCACCCATCGCGCCAAGAATCTCCAGCAGCGAGATCTTGTGCGGAACAGACTTCGTTTTATCGTAAGCCGCAGCAAGTTCAGTGGCACACGCCTCGCGGTCTGGCATCCGAATACTAGCAGCTTTCAAGGCGGTCTTGGCGATCGCTCCGTCTTCTGCATATTTCGGCGAGACCATCTGATCAATCAGGACTGATAAGCGTTTCAGACGCACGGTTTCACCCAATGCAATAATCGCGGCACTGCGAACGTCCTTGTCAGAATTATCGATAGCCTTCAAAAGATCAGGAACGGCGTCGATGCGTCGCTGGCCCACAAGCTGCAGCAACAGAGGATAACTCTTTCCTTTGGCGTTCTGCAGCAGAGCCAGAATCTGCGCGTCGATATTCTCTCCCGGAATTTCCGCCAGCGTTATTTTGGCCGACTGGGAAAGGTCAGCATCAGCATCGAGTGCTATCTTCAGCAATGAATCGAGACATGACAAATCTCCAACTCGAGCAAGTGCATCAATCGCTGACAAGCGAACCTCTTTTGGGCCAACTTCTGCGGCTTTCAACACGGCTGCAAGGACAACTGTGTCAGGACGATCGGCCATCGCCTGAACAATTAAGGCCGCTCGATCCGGAGTCGCGCTATTCAACTCAGCGACGAGAGTTTTATCCACTTCGCTGCCGGGAAATTCGCGAGCCGTCTGCAATGCCAGACGAAACATGATGCGATCGGTGGACTGAAACTGCTCCACGAGCAATGGAATTCCATCCTGACCGCGAGCCAGAATTGCTCCGCGTGTGGCTTCGACGATACGCTGCGTTGGCACATCGGCCTTGCGGATTTCGTCGTACAACGCGACAGCATCGGCTGATTTGCCCTCAACCGCAAGTGCTTCTGCGCAAAGGATACAGCCTTCAGCAATAGCCGTGCGGACATTTGCGGGTGCGGCGGCGAGCGATTTACGAAGTGAATCAGCCGCAGCAGCGTTTCCGATACGGCCCAGTGCCACAGCAGCGGCGGATGCCACTTCCACGTCGTCGTGTTGTAGCTTTGGTGTCAGCGTTTCAACGGCGTTGGCGTCGCGCCGGACTCCGATGGAATTGATCGTGCCGACCAGAAGTTTGCCTTCCAGTGATTCGGTGGCGGTTCGAAATGCATCGTCAGTGGCTTGGCCGGGAATGGCTTCCAGAGCAGTCCGAGCCCATGAGGACAACTGAGGATCGGCCAGCAGTTTCGCAAGATCCGCGACAGATTCGCTGGAGCCATAGATCGCCAGATTCTTACAAGCAATGGCTTTGTCGGCCGGTGCTGCGTCGGATCGCAGTACGGCAAGCAGCTCCTGTTCCTTTTCGGGCGATGCGTCGGGGCCGTCGAATGCGTGCAACGACGACAGCGTGAGAGTCATTATGAGTGTGGTGTAGCAGAATATTTTCATGGTTATAGAATCCAAAATGGTAATGGAGAAAAATCGGATTGGCTAAAGGACTGCGCCAGGGAGTTAGTGCTTTGAGTGAACTCGCAACTTGTTCCGAGGCTCCTGCCTCGGAACACACTGCTCTGGAGGCTCCTGCCTCCCGGATTTTTGCTGGAGGCTGGAGCCTCCTGCGCATTACGTTCCAAGGCTGGAGCCCCGGAACGAGAATTGGCGGCCTCTATTCAGGCCGCTCGCCTTTCAACTCAAACGCGCCATGGTTCTCGCAGAGCTTCAGACCGCAGACGATTGGCCTGCTCGTCGTTCACGAACTGATGCGTCGTGTTGTCGTATTTCACCTGCCGTCCCAAGTGCAGTGCAATGTTCGCCGCGTGGCACGCGATGTGCGCGTTGCAGGCGGCGTCGGCATTGCCTTTCGGTTTGCTGCGAGTCTTCACACAATCCAGAAAGTCGCGAACATGATACGTCGCGGGATAACCGCCGATCTCATCCACCGTTCGCCCAGCCAGCAATTCCGGTGAACTCAGCACAAGCTTGCCGCTATCGCCAGCTTCGACCCAACCGGTTTCGCCTTCGAATCTCACGGGGCAGGAACCTAGCGGAATCCAGCCTTTTTCACGAAAAATCAACTCAGTGCCGTTTTCGTACCGAGCCACAAGTTCACCATCTTTCGGTGGATCGTATTCCACCGGTGGAGCGCAATCATCGACGGCCCATTGGCAGAGATCGACGCAGTGCGAGCCCCATTCGAGAACTCCGCCACCGACAAGACCCCCGCCCTTTTCAAAGTTAAATCCATCCAGCAACTTGGCATTGAACGGACGCCATGCCGCTGGGCCGAGATACATATCCCAATCGACCATATTTTTGTCAGGCTCGGTTTCAGCCGGAAGCCAGCCGCTCATCATCGCCTGCATGCCAGCAGGATGAGCGTACACTTTCTTGAGCTTGCCAAGGCGCCCTGTGCGAGCCAGTTCGCAGGCAAACGCAAAGTGCGGCAAGTTGCGTCGCTGAGTTCCCGCCTGGAAAACTCGACCGGTTCGTCGCATGGTCTCCGCAAGGATCAGACTTTGAGCGATGTTCTTCGTCACCGGCTTTTCGCAGTACATATCCTTGCCTGCCCGAGCGGCATTCATGGCCATCGTGGCGTGCCAGTTAGGTCCGGTCGCAATCAATACCGCATCGATATCGCTGCGGTCGAGAAGTTCGCGAAAATCGCCATACATTTTGCAGTCTTCGTTGCCGTACTGTTCGTCAGCTTTCTTCTTCACAGCCAGACGTCGAACTTCTTTCACATCACAGACAGCAACGAACTGCACGTCCTTTTGTTCGAGGAAGCAGCCAAGGTCGTATGTCCCGCGGTTACCGATCCCGATACCGCCGACAACTATGCGTTCGCTGGGAGCAACAAATCCATCGCGTCCCAATGCGGAACTGGGAATGATGGTCGGAGCCATGATCGCTGCGCCAGCCGCAGCGACGGAAGCTTTCAAAAACTGCCGACGAGGAACCTGTGAACTTTTCTTCGACATGCCTGAACTCCTGTGGGTGGTGATCGGGGAATCGTCAGGACTCATTCTTCGCCGATCAGTGTTTCGCGCGAATGAACGAGGTCCCCGGGGTCGCAACAGGATAACGTGGCGAGTTCCAGTATGCGAGTCGGACGGGCATTTTTGCTAGTCCATGCCTGAGCCGAAGGCGCTAGCCTCGGGCTTCGCGTTTTAGCGTTTTCCCTTTTCCCTTTTCCCTTTTCCCTTTTCCCTTTTCCCTTTTGCGTTTTGCGTTTTGCGATTCGGGATTCGGCACGAACCGTGGTTTTACCGCGAACAACCCGACGCTAGCGCGTTCGGCTCACACACAAGGGCGGAATCTAACGAGCGCTGCCATAGTCAGGGCATTCTGAAACGTCTGTTGCTGCTGCATAAACAATCGCTGAGCTTCATCGAGCGACACCATTTCAAATCTTACCGCCTGGCCTGGTCTCAACTGCGCGGCAATCCCCATATCAGCCGAAATTACATGCCCGATGCGAGGATAGCCTCCCGTTGGCGCGCAGTCTGCCATCAACAGAATTGGGTTGCCGTCGGGCGGAAGCTGGAGAGTTCCAGAAACAACTCCTTCCGACAGCAGATCTTCGCTACGATCGAGTGCCAATGGTTGATCCGTCAGTCGATAGCCCATTCGATCAGACTGTGACGAAACCCGAAAACTTGCATCCAGCAGCCGTTCAAGCGACAACGACTTCAACAAAGCCGTTTGCGCACCAGCTATAATTCGCAACGTTGCCAAATTCGAATTTGGCAGCTCCACAGGACGAACGAACCAGCGAGGCTGAATGACGGACATGGATGACAACGCCGATAGTCGGCTGTGTATTTCACGACCAGCATGCGTTGGCACTCCCACTGGCAGTTCATCTCCGGCAATCAATGCACGACCGCAGTGGCCGCCAAATCCTGCACGCAGCAGCGTGGAACGACTGCCCATCACGACCGGCACATCGACGCCTCCGGCCATTGCCACATAACACCGACATCCTCGCCGCGCGGCTTGAAAACGAATGACGGAGCCAGCCGCGATCAGGGCTGGGCGGTTCTGCGGCACTGCCAGCGAAACTTCGCCACCGCTGATGGTCATCGCTTCCATTTCCGCACCAGTGAAGGCAATCAATGTGTCGTCCGCGAATTGAATCTCATCACCCGTCAGCGTCATTTCAATCGTCGCGGCATCGTCTGAATTTCCAACCAGGCGATTGGCAAGTTCATGCGACATTCGATCCATCGCGCCACCGCAAGGTACGCCAAGATGGCGAAACCGCGCGCGACCAAGGTCCTGCACGGTCGAACAAAGTCCAGCGCGAATGATCTGCAGCCGATTCATGCCGGCCCCGCATTCGTGCTGCAGAATTCATCAAACTGGTTTCGATCAATCGCGAAAAATCGAATCGCGTCACCCGTCCGCAGCAAACACGACGAATCACGCTGTGGATCGAAAAGTCGCACTGGCGTCCGGCCGATGATGTTCCATCCGCCCGGCGTTTCAAGAGAATAGATTCCCGTCTGAGCTCCACCAATCGCAACAGACCCCACAGGGACCTTGAATCGCGGCGATGTACGACGTGGCGTCTGCAATTGCGAAGGCAATCCAGCCAGATACGGAAAGCCGGGAGAGAAACCAATCATCTGGACCACATAATTCGCGTTCGAATGCAGCCGTACAACCTCGTCAGCACTCAACGCATGAGCCTCGGCCACACCTGCAAGATCCATCGCAAATTCGGCGTCGTAACATACAGGAATCTCGATCGTACGCTGTGGTGACAGCGACGCCAAAGAGGTATTCCTCAGACACTCCGCGACCCAGCGTTCGACTTCCTTCCAGGTTAATCTGCCGCAATCGTAAAACACCGTCAATGACTTAAAGGCCGGCACGACAGTAAGAACACCGTCGATCTGCTGACGCAAAAGCTGTTCGGTCGCATTCTGCACAGCCTGCCAGGCTGCACTTTCATCCAGCGACCGCCATGCGACGATCGCGGCAGCATCTCCCAGCGGCTCTATGGTAGGAGTCATCGAAAATCCTGTGATTTGTATCGAAGCTGGCACATCATTGATCACAACAACTGTCGTTCTTATACAAAAGTCGCCTTTGTTCCTAAAGTGGTCATTCGTGAATAGTATCAAAGTGAATCGATTGGTCGAGAAGACTCAGAAAGCCCCGCATGACACCGGTTTCAAAACATGGCGTTTATCGTGGATTCAAACGTTCTACAGGGATCGGAGCATTGCCCGGTTCCATTGAACGCCACGCAGATCCGATCTCATCAAAGTGCCGACTGACTCGCATCTCGTACAATGCCGCCGGCGCAGAAGAGGAAGTAATTGATACCGTAGCGGAACTGAATGAAGAGGTTCCCGATGACCGTATCTACTGGTTTCGCCTGGAAGGTACCGCAGACCCGGAAACCCTGCGACGACTTGGTGAAGCCTTTGAACTTCACCCATTGGCACTTGAAGATGTTGTGAACACTCATCAACGCTGCAAAGTGGAAGACTACGGCGATCATCTTTTCGTAGTCATTCGCCTTCCTGCGTACGAATCCAACGGTGACATGATTACCGAGCAGGTCAGCATCTTCATTGGTGATGGCTTTATCGTGTCAATCCATGAAGGCTCCAACGCATTGGAAGTCGTTCGAGAACGCATCATGACCGCGCGAGGCCGCATTCGTGAATACGGCTCGGATTATCTGGCGTATGCAATTCTGGACCTGGTGATCGACAACTATTTTCCAATCATCGAAGGAATCGGAGATCGTCTCAACAACATTGATGAAAAACTTGAGTTTGGTTTCGATCCGGGACAACGCCTGGAGATTCGCAACGTCCGTGCCGATCTGCTGCTTCTGCGTCGCACTGTTTGGCCTCAGCGTGAAGCAATTGCGGCACTGATGCGAGACGACTGCACTCTGATTTCAAACACAACTCGCACATACCTTCGCGATTGCTACGACCACACAATTCAACTTATGGACGTGATTGAAACCTATCGCGAACTCTGCGCCGATCTGCGTGATTTTCATTTGGCTGAAATCAGTCTGCGCAGCAGCGAGGTCATGAAAACGCTCACGGTGATCGCGACGCTGTTCATGCCACTCAGTTTCATCGCAGGTTTTTATGGCATGAATTTTCACTACATGCCGGAACTGCAAAGTAAATTCGCATACCCGTTGACGATCGCCATGATGATTACTATCGCCAGCAGTTTTCTCTACTTCTTTCGCCGAAAAGGCTGGATCTAAGACATCGTTCCGAAATAATCTCCCGAATTCCAAATCGTAGGACAGGCTTCCAGCCTGTCTTTTACTGACAGGCTGAAAGCCTCTCCTACGTGAAACCGGTAACTTATTTCTGAACGCACCCTAATGACCGGCGCTGCTTACGTGCGGTGGTTTTCTGTGACCGTAATATGAATACAGCAGCGGGACCAGATGACCAGATTGAAGAGCAGCAGCGTCATCATCATGCTTCCGACAACCACACCCAGAATCGAAATGAATCCCACAGCAGCGCTGATATTGAAATTCAGCCCAGCGAACAGCAGAGTTCAGACTCCACCAAGACACATGGCAAGCACGTTCATATAAACAACGACGGCATCGCGCACAGAAAAGAATGCCAGATAGAGCATCACGCTGGGCAAATGCCACTTTCTGAAAATGGTGGCCAGCCAAGTGGCCAGTTTGCGACTGATTCCGAACTTCAGGCCGTCGTTGATGCGTGGCCAACTCTGACCGATAAAACGCGTTATACGATCCTGAGGGCGGTTCAACGCGAATCCGCCAGCAAGTAGAATTGAGCGTGTGTTTCGGCAGAATGCAAAACACCACCCGGTTCGCTACCATTTCCGGATGCAGAGTTTTGAATCGTGCAACGTTCCAGAGAATCAATCCGAATTCAGCATTGCGGTGTCGTGACAGTCGCCACTCTTGGAGGTACGCGGAAGCAGATGAACGATTACCCGACGAAAGAATTGGATTCGGAACTTATCATCGGTTTGGTAGGAGCAGTCGGCACTGAACTGAAACACGTAATTGACTTTCTCGAAGAACGATTCTTGCGGGCCGGTTTTGAATTCAGTGTCATCAAGATATCGAAAGAGGTCATACCGCTACTGTCAAAACCCGAGGACCACGGCAACGACAATTTTCAGCGTATTTGGGCATCCATGGATGCAGGAAATGCAGCCAGAACAAAGGCGGTTGAGAGACTGCGTCGTGAAGAAATCATTTCTGATGATCAGAGAGATATTCAGTCGAAGATTGGAAATGCAGTATTGGCATATGGCGCTGCAGCACAGATCTTCGACAAACGCACTCAAGATGGAGAAATTGATCCACTAATCCGTCCGAAGAACGTTTACGTAATTGATTCACTCAAACGACCGGAGGAAGTCGAACAGTTGCGTCTTATCTATCCGTCGGGTTTTGTCTTGATTGGGGTACATGCCGAGCAAGATCGTCGGCGAAAACACTTGATTGACGAACTTGGACTTACTGACGAACAGGTAACAAAGTTGTTTGAACGTGATGGGGAGGAAAAGAGAGATCCCCATGGCCAGCAGTTAAACAAGACATTTCACCATGCTGATTTTTTTTGTCAGCGCCACATCCAGCTTTGACAGACTGCGAGCAGACGTCAAACGAATTGTCGAAGTCCTTTTCGGGAATCCTTTTCTCACGCCAACTTTTGACGAGTATGCCATGTTCATGGCGTTTGCTGCCGCGTTGCGGTCAGCTGATCTTTCTCGGCAAGTTGGAGCGGTCATTACAAAGGACCGAGACATCCTCTCGACCGGTGCAAATGACTGCCCTCGATTTGGGGGTGGCCAGTATTGGCCCGAACGGTGTAACGACGGGACAATCCAAGACGAAGAAAATGGCAGGGACTACACAAGAGATGAGGATTCAAATCGGATTGAGCAGATTGAGATTGTAAAACAAATCATGCAGCAGGTCTCATTAGATGAGAAACTAAAAGAATACGCAGGAACACTGGAAGCCATTTTGAACAAGAGTCGTATTCGGGATCTGACTGAGTTCGGTAGGGTTGTGCACGCAGAAATGGCAGCTTTGCTCGCCTGTGCGAGGAATGGGATTTCAACAGTTCAAGCAACTCTTTATTGTACAACCTTTCCTTGTCACAACTGTGCAAAGCACATCGTCTGCGCCGGTCTGCATCGAGTCGTATACGTAGAACCATATCAGAAGAGCAAAGCGACCGAATTCCACAATGATTCGATCGTCACAACCGCTGCCTCGGAGTGTGCAGAGTCAAAAAAGGTTCGTTTTGAGCCCTTTGTCGGAATCGGCCCTCGAAGATTCTTCGATCTGTTTTCAATGCATCTGAGTTCAGGGTACGATTTGGTACGGAAAGATTCCGATACTGGAAAGAAAAGGAACTGGTCGATTGATAACGCTCGGCTACGATTGCAGATGAATCCTCAATCATTCCTCACACTCGAAGCTCAAGCACGAACAATTTTTGGAAGAATCATACAGGAGGGAACAGATGCCAAATGATCGTCAAACAGGCGGCTTCAACAAAGCAATGCAGATTGTGAATTCACTGCCTCCAGCACAGCAGACGCTGCTGATTCAATGTTCGATGTCTACCAATTCAACCCCTCGGCAACCGATTGTTCGAGATTCCGGGGCAACTGTCTCTCTGAGTATTCCAAGTTCAGGGACGAAATAGTTCATATCTGTTCGAGTAAATTGCCAAACGTAGAAAGCCCCGAGTGTTCCTCGGGGCTTTCATTCGTTGTGGCACCAGGACCGGGAAGCACTTCAATTGCCGCAAGACTCATTGCCAGACCGATGATTCGGGAAGAAACAACACGGCGTGGCTGATTGATTGTACGCGGGGGCGAAGGTCCATACTTTGACGACTCTTTCAGCCCACACACAACAGCCGCAACCACGCGAAACCCAAATGAACCACGAAGAATTCATCACTCGATGGCAGCGAAGCGGCGGGGCGGAAATGGCGAACAGCCAGTCGTTCCTGAAAGAACTCTGCCAGTTGCTGGAAGTCCCAGAACCTGAACCCACGCAAGCCGACGAATCACTGAACAACTACGTCTTTGAAAAGGCGTTGAACTTCAACAATGGCGACGGCACGTTCAGCAAGGGGCGAGTCGATTTGTACCGGCAAAAGGCGTTTGTCCGGGAATCCAAACAGGGGGCCGAACGACGAGCCAACGAACTGGCAGAAACCCTTGCCACCGTCACGAAGCAACAGAAGCACCGCAAAGGAACGGCATAGCGAGGAACCGCCCAATGGGCGCAGGCGATGAAGTCGGCATTTCATCAAGCGAAACGCTACGCTGAAGCCCTGCCCGAATGGCCACCGTTTCTGATCGTCTGCGACGTTGGGTATGGCTTCGACGTGTACGCGGATTTCAGCGGTTCAGGCAAGAACTACTCGCCATTCCCCGACCCACAGACGAACCGCATTCCCCTGCAACAACTGACGAAGCCGGAAACACAGACTTTCATCAAAGCCATCTGGCAAGAACCGCACTCACTCGACCCGTCGAAGAAATCCGCCAAGGTCACTCGGGAACTGGCCGACCGACTCGCGAAACTCGCCAAGAGTCTGGAAACGGCATCCACGGAAACGAAGGACGAACGAGCCCACCGAGTCGCCCAATTCCTGATGCGTTGCCTGTTCACGATGTTCGCCGAAGACGTGGATTTGATTCCGAAAGGATCGTTCGCCGGATTGCTGGAAAGCCTCAGAGACACGCCAGAGAACTTTGGCCCGATGATGGAAGCCCTTTGGCGAGACATGGACAAAGGCGGGTTCAGTCCGATCCTGCGACAGAAGATTCTGCAATTCAACGGCGGACTGTTTGCCGACCGTGCAGCCTTGCCCCTGAATCGTGATCAGTTGGAACTGCTGATCGAAGCGGCCAAAGCCGACTGGGCCAAAGTGGAACCAGCGATCTTTGGCACGTTGCTGGAACGCGCCCTCGACCCGGTGGAACGCCACAAGCTGGGAGCCCACTACACGCCGCGAGCCTACGTTGAACGGCTTGTTCTGCCTACCATCATTGAACCGCTCAGGAACGAATGGGACACAGCCTACGCAACGGCAGTGGCGTTGTACGAAGCGGGCAAGACAAGCGAAGCACAGAAGACCGTTCGCCAGTTCCACGAAAAGCTGTGCCACGTTCGAGTTCTCGACCCGGCTTGTGGTTCAGGAAACTTCCTTTACGTCGCCTTGGAACTGATGAAACGCCTGGAAGGCGAAGTCACAACAGCAATGGCCGACTTTGGAGACCGGCAGAAGATTTTCACCACGATTGATCCCCACCAGTTTATGGGAATCGAAGTCAACCCACGAGCGGCGGCAATTGCGGATTTGGTGTTGTGGATTGGATACCTGCAATGGCATATCCGAGTGCTGGGCAGAGAATCGATTTCCGAACCGATCATTCGCAAGTTTGACAACATCGAATGCCGTGACGCTGTTTTGACGTGGGATTCAATTGAACCAGTTCTTGATTCCGACGGAAAGGCGGTCACTCGTTGGGACGGAAGGACAACAAAGCGGCATCCAACGACCGGCGAAGACGTTCCGAATGAAAACGGCAGAATTCAAGAACTGAGATACATTGGAGCAAGAAGAGCCGAATGGCCGAACTGTGAATTCATCGTTGGCAATCCACCTTTCATCGGCAACTTCAAGATGCGAGAGGCTTTGGGAGACGGATACTCAAAAGTCATCCGGCAGACTTATTCCGAGCTGCCAGAGTCTTGCGATTTCGTCATGTATTGGTGGCATAAGGCAGCCGAGTTGACCCGACAATCGAAGGTGAATCAGTTCGGCTTCATTGCAACCAACAGCTTGGGGCAAACATTCAATCGTCGTGTGCTTGAACCACACTTGGCTGGCAAGTCGCCGTTGTCGCTGAGTTTCGCGGTCCCAGATCATCCGTGGGTTGATAGCGCAGACGGCGCGGCTGTTCGAATCTCAATGACAGTCGGGGTTCTCTGACAGTGGCCAGGCAGCCTTAACACTGTGGAGTCGGAAACCGATGAAGGCGATGCAGGAGCGTCGATCGTGTTTCGTACACAGTTTGGAATGATTCATTCGAATCTTCGAATTGGGGCCGACGTTGGCGGGACAAACACCTTGCAGGGAAATTTGAACTTGAGTTGTCCCGGCGTAAAGTTGCATGGTTCAGGATTCATTGTGACCCCAGAAGAAGCCGCAAACCTCGGCCTTGGTAGAATTCCTGGACTTGAACGCCACATTCGCGGGTACCTGAACGGAAGAGATGTGACTCAATCGCCTCGCGGTGTGATGGTAATCGACTTGTTCGGACTTGACGCACCGGAGGTCCGTGAGCGATTCCCCGAGGTCTATCAGTGGGTTGCGGAACGGGTGAAAACAGAGCGTGAAGGCAAAGTTGGCGGCACGAAAGACTCAGCGGATTATGCAAAACATTGGTGGTTGTTTAAGAAGACGCGAAGTTCGTTTCGGCCAGCGCTTCAATCGGTCTCGCGTTACATTTCGACAACGGAAACCGCCAAACACCGCTTCTTTGTATTCCTCAATCATCATGTTCTGCCGGACAACATGCTCATAAGCATCGCGGCCGACGACGCGGCAATTCTGGGGATTTTGTCGAGTCATATTCACGTCGCTTGGGCGCTGGCTTCTGGCGGCACACTTGAGGACCGGCCTCGCTACAACAAGACCCGGTGTTTCGAAACGTTTCCGTTCCCTGCGGCGCATGCTGATCAATTGCGTAAGGTGGCGGCCCTTGCGGGGCAACTCGACGCGCACCGCAAACGACAACAGGAACTGCATCCCGATCTGACCATGACCGGCATGTACAACGTTCTCGAAAAGCGGCGTTCCGGCGAAGAACTGACAGCCAAAGAAAAACAGATTCACGAAAAAGGACTTGTGAGCGTTCTGAAACAGATTCACGACGAACTGAATGCCGCCGTATTCGACGCCTACGGCTGGCCACATGATTCGACCGACGAACAAATCCTCGAACGCCTGGTTGCTCTGAACCACGAACGAGCCGAAGAGGAAAAACGCGGTCTGATTCGCTGCCTGCGTCCAGAGTTCCAGAATCCATCCGGCGGCAAACCATCCGTTCAACCAGAACTGGAACTCGCAGGCGATTCGGAGCACGAAGACGAAACCGAAGAACCGACGGCAAAGCAGCGGCCAAAAAGAAGCCAGCCAAAGCAAAGGCCAAAGCCGCCACAAAAGCCGACTGGCCAAAGAAACTCCCCGAACAAGTCGCCACAGTTCGCCAGTCACTTCAGGACCACAAAGGCCCGACAACATCTGAAGCCATCGCCAAACGCTTCAAATCAGTCAAAGCCGACACGGTGGAAGAACTACTCGACACCCTCGTCCTAATCGGCCAAGCTCGCCTGTTGCCCGACGGCCGTTATGTGGCATAACATCCAATGCTCGCCGGGAACCGCAACGCCTGCCAGTCACTGGATTTTGCGATTCTGTTGTTCCGAATTTCGCTCAGCAATACCAGGTCATGGATCGACGACGGCCAGCTCATCAAAACGAAGAACCCCGAAAAGCACAAGGCATTTCGGGGTTCTGTTTGTCACTGAGGTTCTTTGTGGAACCATTTCTAGTGGGCGCTGAGGGACTCGAACCCCCGACCCCCTCGGTGTAAACGAGGTGCTCTAACCAACTGAGCTAAGCGCCCGAGAATTACTTCTCGACAAGCGGGAGTATCGGCGGTTCGCCTGTTTGTTTCAAGGGAAGGTGATTTTACTCTATCGCGGATCGGAAAATTGAGACTCCAGGCCGGCAAAGTCGGCACGAACCGGCTTTTTCGATCACTTTCGGCGTGGCTCGACCGTGAACTTCCTGACTGTCTGAGCGGTTTTTATTCTCTTTTGTTGACAGGACGATTACGGTCAGCACGATTAGAAACACAAATTGCGATTCATCGTCCTGTCTTCAATCGTCCTGTCAATAAAAAGTCTCGCGCATGCCACCTACTGCGGTCTATCTTGCATCATTGACTCGTAACGCAGGCGAGTCGCTGATTGGATTCCAGTTTCGCGAGCGTTTGTTGATCGTGTGGATCGGGGACACCTGTTCTGATCAGAAGTATTCCACATGCTGATTTCAATGGTATTGAAATCTCGTTGTCGGATTTTTCTACCGGAAACCCTTCGGTGTGTAACACGAAGAAAACGTTTGATCCAGTTCTTTGCGGTAGCTGACTGTCATTCATCGCAAAGATATTGTCGGCATTTGGACCGTAGCAGCAGATTGACCAGTCTGTGTCGTCTGGAATGGTGAGGCTAAGGCGCAGCGGGGTGACAGAAACATCGTACGGACAAAGCGTCATCAAGGCATCGGCTGTCGATAACGGTGTCCTGCAATTCATTGGTGTATTCAGTCCGTGGAAAACAAGCCGATTCACTCCGCCAGCCCTGCGTCGTATCGCTGCAATTGCCCGCGCTGACACGATACGAGGAATACACCACAACACTGCGCGGTCGAAGATGATGGCGATGACCAGAGTCGACAGAATCCAGTCATAAAGCATTCACAGAAGTCGCCAGGGGATTCTACGAAACAATGTCCATCACAACTCGGCCACCGACATCCGTCAGAGATTCTTCGCGGCCCTGATGGAAATATGTCAGCAATTCGTGATCAAGTCCCATCAAATGCAGGATCGTAGCGTGAATATCATGCAGGTGGACTTTGTTGTGGACGGCTTCGAAACCGAATTCATCCGTTTCACCATAGCGAATGCCTCCTTTAACGCCGCCACCCGCGAACCACATACTGAAGCCATAAGGATTATGATTGCGTCCTGGAGCATCCTGACCTTCGCTGAAAGGCATGCGGCCGAATTCACCGCCCCAGACAACCAGTGTTTCATCCAGAAGTCCTCGTTCTTCAAGATCCGTCAACAACGCGGCAATCGGTTGATCAACTTCCGCCCCGTGACGACCATGATTCTTTTCGATGCTTTCGTGAGCATCCCAGGTCTCTTCGAGATGCCCTCCGCCCGAATACAGCTGAATAAACCGCACGCCTCGTTCGACCAGTCGCCGCGCGATCAGGCAGTTGCGACCGTATTCGTCCGTTGGCTGCTGATCAACACCATACATTTTCAAAGTCGCCTCAGACTCGCTTGACACATCAACTGCTTCGGGGGCCTGAGACTGCATGCGATATGCAAGCTCGTACGTCTTCATGCGTGCCGCCAATTCTTCTCCACCGGGACGCTGATCCAGATGCCGTTGATTGAGCTGAGCCAAAAAATCAAGCTGTTCTCGCTGTGCGGCTTGAGTGACATGCGACGGGCCGTTCAGATCGAGAATCGGTGTTCCCGTTGGTCGAAACAGAGTCCCCGAGAATGTTGATGGCATGAAGCCACTGCCCCAGTTCGGTTGTCCGCTGATCGGGCCACCGCGTTTATCCATCATCACAACATAACCCGGCAGACTTTCATTCTCAGTGCCCAATCCATAAGTACACCAACTCCCCAACGACGGTCTTCCAATAAACGTCTTGCCCGTATTCATCGCAACCAGCGCTGAGCCATGAGCATGACTATCGGTATGGCAAGAATTGATGACCGCAAGCTTGTCGGCGTGCTTGCGGACGTTAGGAAAGTAGTCGGAGATCATTAAACCGCTGTCACCACCCGGCAGAAAACGCCGCCAGTTCGGGGTGAGATATCCCATTCTGCGTCCACCGGAATTGATAAATCGTTTGCCTTCGGGCATCTGCTTGCCAGCATATTTCACGAGTTCTGGTTTGAAGTCGAAAGTATCGACCTGACTCGGCGCACCGTTCATCATCAAGAAGATACAGGCCTTCGCGCGTCCGACAAGGTGACCGTCTCGCGGGGCGAGTGGATTGCCATTTTGCTCGTCCGCGTGAAGTGGATTGAAAAATCCGTCACTTGCCAACAAACCTGTCATCGCAGTTCCAGCGAAACCAGCGCCCATGTTCCAAAGCGATTCGCGTCGAGTTTGTCCGCAGGGAAATTGTTGTCGCATCATTTCAATCCTGATCCAGAAATAAGGAACTATCGAATTCCCAAAGTAGACCTCACTCTCCGAGTGAGGCAGGCAGCAAAACGCGACCCTTGGCGTTCATCACTCGGAGAGTGATGGCTACTTTAATCGCAAATCAAGTGCCATCGGGCGATCATTAGTCGATATACAGGAACTCGTTGCTGTTCAATAACACGTGGCATAAAGACGCTAACGCTCTGTTCTCGGCCAACGCCGCATCGACGGATTTGAAATTATTGATTTGAGATTTCAAATGTTGTGTGGCAAGCTGGCGTTCATCTTCCGTTGGTTTTCGTTCTAAAGCAAACATCCAGGCGAATTCGATTTGCTCGTACTGCGTTGCTGCGGATCTCAAAACGCGAGCCGCAAGCGATTCGCTGCGTGCATGAACGAACTCGTTGTTGATCATTGCCAACGCCTGAGTCGGTACGGTGGTCACATCCCGCTGACCACATGGCAATGTCGTATCGCACTGATCAAAGGCTGTCATCATCGGTGGCATCAGGCTGCGAGACACGTAAATGTACAAACTCCGACGACGTTGTTCTTCCGCTGGCGATGCGTTCCAGACTGCGTCTTTGCGTGAAAACCCTTCGAGTGCTTCGGAACTAATCGAAGGTTTGAATCCTTCGCCACCAACTCGAAGATCGATTTCTCCCGATGCTGCCAGCATGGAGTCTCGAAGTGCCTCCGCATCCAGTCGCCGACGATTCGCACGCCACCAGAATTTGTTGGCAGAATCTCTTTCAGCGTATTCGGCAGCTTTCGGGTGCAATGACGACTGCCGCCATGTCCGTGACGTCAGGATGAGCCTATGAATAGACTTGGCCGACCAGCCGCTCTCGATGAATTCACTGGCCAGCCAGTCCAGCAACTGCGGATGCGTGGGCCGTTCTCCTGTAAATCCAAAGTTGTTGGGAGAACGAACCAGGCCTTCTCCAAAATGGTGCTGCCAGATGCGATTCACGGCCACACGTGCAGTGAGAGGATTGTTTCGATCTGCGATCCAGTCAGCTAACTGGCGACGCCGCCCCGTCGTCTTTGCATTGCCGCTGGCTTCATCAAATTTGCGAAAAATCACTGGCGCGAATGTCAGCGAACCGGGTTCTATGACATTGATCGGTTTGTCGCGTTCGCCATTCTTGAGGACATGCAAAGGTTCCGGAGTTGCCGAGATATCAGTCCAGCCAAGAGCGTTTTCAAAGCCTAGTTCCTCCTTCGAAGGACCACCAAGCAGGGCTCGATCACGCGCCGCAATCGGTCCTGGCCAAAATGCTGAGGCAACTCGATAGTAGTCATCCTGCGGAATCGGATCAAACTTGTGGTCATGGCACCGAGCACATTTGACTGTCAGTCCCAGAAACGCCGTAGACGTCGAATGCACCATGTCTTCAAGACGCTCATATCGATAGTCCTGATCATCATTCGGCTCATCGTTCCATGTCCCCAGCCGTAAAAATCCTGTGGCGATCACTGACGCTTCCGTTCGCTGTTCGATTTCATCACCAGCGAGCTGATCTCGAATGAATTGATCATACGGCATGTCATCGTTGATCGCGCTGACGACCCAATCACGATATTTCCATGCGAAGGGTTTTTCCTGATCTCGTTCGTATCCTGAACTTTCCGCGTACCGCACCAGATCCAGCCAGTGTCTGCCCCAGCGTTCACCAAAATGAGGGCTCGCCAGCAGATGGTCGGCAAGTTCGTTCAACGCCTTCAGTGATAATGTTGCTGAATTACCACCGCCAAGTCGAGATGTCCAGAGTTCCAACTCACTGAACGACGGCGGCAGGCCTGTTACATCGTAGTACATCCGCCGGACGATTGTTCGCGCATCCACTGTGGGGGCCGGTTCGAATTGTTGCGGTGTCAGTTCAGCCAGAATAAAGGCGTCGATGGGATTGATGTCTTTTACGTCCGTCACAACGGGCACTGCAGTTCGAACCAGCGGCTGAAACGACCACCAGTCACGACCGCCTCGAACATCTGTCGTAACTTCATAAAGGTCGAGCGTACGACCGGCTGACCAGTTTGCTCCGGCTGCAATCCAATCAGTCAGGATTGCCTGTTCAGCAGCGGGAAGTTTCTGTGGAATGCCTTTGACGGTTGGCGGCATTTCACCGCTGCTGACTCGTGCAAGCAAGATACTTTCGTCAGGCTTCCCTGACACGACAACCGCGCCAGATTCCCCACCGCGCTGCAGCCCCGCATATGATTCAAGAGACAAGCCACCCGATGGCTCTTTGCCTTTATGGCATTCAAGACATCGCCGGACGATCACCGGTGCGACATCCGTTTCAAAATCGCCCGCCTGTACTGTTGCACTGAAGGCGATACCAAACATGTAAATCAGCAAACGCAACCGTTTGCTGTATTGAAACAGCGTAAAGAAAAACATAGAACAACTCTGTGGGGAGAATTGAGGGCTATCGAACGGAATCGATTTCTGCTTCGACAGTCCCAACTTTCTGCCAAAGGCCCCATCCGGCACTTCCGGATTGGTGAATGCGATGGTGAGCCAGAAAACGCAGGCCAGAACCCTCCCCCCAATTCTTCCCCTCCTGCCGCTTTCGGCGACAGGAGGGGAAGGCAATGTTTTTTCGGGGGGTCGGTATTGAGCTCACCATCTGATTCACCAATGGCACGAGGCCATTGGGGTCGAAATTGGAACAGTCGAACTGCCCCGCATCTTAACAAGTTGCTGCAGTCGCGGAGTTTTGAACCGCAAATATTTTTTGCCCGGCGAATCTGGCAGTGGGTTGCATTTTCTATTCAACTCCCGCAAAAATAGACGCATGAAAAACGACACCTCCGATACTGTCACGATTACGTTTCGCATCCCTGGCAATTGGGCTCATCCCGGCGAAATCATCGAACGAATGCCAACCGGCTACCGCCTGACGCCGGAAGCGTTGGTGCTGCCAGATGGGCAGAAAATAGAGTTTCACCCAGCACCTCCTGACGATCAGTTTGTGGGCGTCTTCCAGTCGGCCTGTCGGACACAACTCACTGAAGAAGAAACGGAAGTGCTCCATTCCTACTCGGCAAATCTTGTGCTGAGCGGATCTGGCGGAACATTGAATCAGGCATGGACAATGATGGAAGCTGCGTCCGCAATTATTCAAGCGGGTGGAGCTGGCGTATTCATCGACAATAGTGCATTAGCGCATTCCGGTCAGGCCTGGATGGAAATGGCCAGCAGCGGCGACACTGACGCCTTGAGTTTTGCATACGTCAGCGTCATCCACGGAGATCCCAACATCTGGACCATGGGAATGCACATGCTGGGACTGCCCGATATCGAAATGGGTCAGGACTGCGGCCGGGGTGATGACGTCATTGAAATCATGCGCTACCTTTGTGCCAGCAAAAAGCCGTTTGGTGACGGCCACATTGTTGCCAACGAAGATGGCCCTCGATTTCACGTCTTCGCTAAAGACGACCAGCGATCACAACCCGCTGGTCCGATGTTCAATCCCTACGGACGCCTGCTGCTGAAAAGCGTCCGTCGCATGGCTGAAGAGAACTGAAGAAGATGACTTTGGACGCCGAAGCGGGATCAACAAGAGAATGTGAAACGCAAAAGGAGGGAAACGCAGGGGACATTCTACTTTACGAGCGACAAAAGGTGGCACGAGCGACAAAAGGTGGCGATAACCGAAAACCGGAGTTCAAGGTACTGCGACCGTAAGCGAACCTAGAGTGCGACACAACAGTGCCGCATTTCCAACGCGGCAAAGAGGCGATGTAAAGGGTTTCAGT
>Ga0209284_10001711_pt1 | contig 32559 bp, 26 predicted proteins | sample FRY03_FD_187211 | JGI IMG/M metagenome (GOLD analysis project Ga0209284, IMG submission 187211) | Freshwater microbial communities from Lake Fryxell liftoff mats and glacier meltwater in Antarctica - FRY-03 (SPAdes) (version 2) | ecosystem: Environmental > Aquatic > Freshwater > Ice > Glacier... | reverse complement strand
CGAGTTTTGGGGTGACAATTCTCTAGCGCGACTGCATCGCGCGGGTATCGGGAACGACCGCCACCTCGTGAGGGGTGGCGGTTTTCGCGGAGGCGGGGACGGCGCTGGCGAAGATCCGCGACGGGCGGTTGTCTCGGGACACTCACGCGACGTTCGAGGCGGATTGCGCCGAGAGGTGGGGGTGCTTTTTTGTGAACACCTCTTGTGATCACCATCCCCTCTCCCGAAAAGGCAAGAGCCCCAACCCGCTAAGGTTGAGGCTCTTATGTTGGCTCCGGCGCTAGGATTCGAACCTAGGACCTAGTGGTTAACAGCCACCCGCTCTACCACTGAGCTACGCCGGAGTTTCCCGCAAACGGGGCCGAAATGTTGTCGGGACGGGGCTTTGGAGCAAGCAAAATATAGCGCAAATCGGAGGGTTCGGTCCCATCCAAATATTGGGGCTCAATCCCGCCCGTAACGTTCCTTGAATTGGCGGAGCAGTTCATCGACCTTATCCTCGTCATATTGGCGGAGCAGTTCATCGACCTTATCCTCGTCATCCTTGGTCTCCCCCTCGTCGCTGGCCGCCTTGGCCGCAGGCGCAAATGGAGAGATGGGGGGAGTCGCCGGAGCAGGTTCAACAGGCGAAAACGGACTGGCCTCCGGCTTGCCCGCCTCCCGGCTGCGGGGGATGTTCGGAGGGGTGGCAGGAGAGGGACTCGGCGGTTCCGCCTTGCGCCCTTCCGTGGAGGCCCCGGGAGCGGCGGCCTTCTCGAACGGTGAAGCAATCGATTCCGGCGCGGGAGAAAAAGGCGATACCTCGAAACGCTTGGGCGGAAGCCCCCCCTCGCCCACCGGCTTGAAGGGGGTCGGCTTCTCCTCGGGAATTGATTTCTCTCCCTCCGGCTCCTGCTTTGCAAAGGGGCTGATCGAGGCCGGCGACGAAGTTCCTCCGGCCAAGGCATCCAGCCCCTTGGCTGGCGGCAGGTCCTGATCGAGCGGTCCGGACGGCGCGGGATTCACCGGAGCGAACGGAGAGGCGGAGGCCTTTTCCGGAGAAAACGCCCGGAAGGGCGATTCCTGGGAAGTGGATGACGACTCCGGAGGCAATGTGATTTCAGGTTCCTGGGACTTGGCAACAGGTTCAAAGGGAGTCGAGGTCGCGGGCTGCTCGTCGGGCAGGATCACTTCGGCACCTTCTTTCCCTCCGCTCACCGGCACGAACGGCGAATTCGATGGCGGATTGCCGGAGTCGTCGCCATTCGACCCCACCACAGGCTGATCAGCCCCGTTCCCGACGCGAGGTGTCATCGCGGCGAAGGGATTCGAATAGGTCTCGGACTCCGCGCTCTTCGAGGGGGAGCGCACTGGAGCAAAGGGCGAGGGACTCGGGGTGAAGGGAGCAGCTGGGCCAGCCTTGAAGGGATCCGCCACCGGGCCGACTTCGTCCGCCCGCACCGCGTCCTCTTCCTCGCCAGGCGGTTCGTCGGAGACCTCTGCCTGCGGAGCCTCGCTCTCCTCCCCCTTGTCCCAGACGCTGGCAAAGGGTGAGCGGGGCGGAGCGACGGGGAAAAACGGATTGGTGGATTCCGTCGCCGGCGGATCGATTGTTCCATCGGCGGAATCCCCGTCCTCCTGAGGCATCTCCGTCTCCGCAGCGGTCTCCGTCGTCGTCTCCGACTCCAACGGTTGGAAGGAAGAAATTCCCGGCGCAACCGCCGTGAAAGGCCCGTCCGGGCCCTCCGTCGCCGACACCTTCTGGTCGATCTTGGCCGCGTCTTCCGTCCCTTGATCAGATTCCTCGATGTCAGTCTCCGGGGACACCGGCCCTTCTGCCGGAGCGGTCGGGGTGGGCGCCACCGATCCCGCCGGCGCGAAGGGGCTCCTGATCGCCTCTTCAGCCGCAAAATCCGCAGAGTCCCCGGTCGTCTCCTCGTCCGTATCCGCAGCGAGGGCATGATCGAAGGGATCGGGCACCAGAGGCTCGGTCGGCGCCGCCAACCTGGCCAGCGCGGCAGGATCGTTGATGAATGGCGGGGATATCTCCTCCGCTTCCCCAGCTTCCGTCAGCGGACTACTAGGAGTGGCGTAGGAGGCGGCATCGAACGCCTTCTCCCCCACCTGTTCTTCGGCCTCGACGCTTTCGGAATCTGACGGAGCCTCCTCCCCGCCATCGGGCGATTTATCAGACCCCGCAGCCCCGGCGGCCGCCGCAAGGAGAGCGGCAGAGGCGGAAAATGTGTCCGGCTTCGACCACCCGACCTCGTCCTCAAGGTCGGGTTTTGTCGATTCCAATTTCGCGAGGTCATCGAGCGTCCCGAAGACACCGTCCGTCTTGCTCCCGGCAGCCTCGACCTGCTCCGCCGCCTCTTGCATCAATCCCTCCCAGGCAAGGGAGGCATCCTTCAACACTCTTCGTGCATAGAGCTCCCCATTGCTCCAATCCATGCGCTCCAGCACCTCGGAAGCCCGCTGCCCGCCGCGGGAGCGGATGATCGACTCCGCACTCTCTCGACTAAGGGACTGCAACGAAACCTCGTGCTCCGTCAGACGATCGGCCAATCCACCCGGCAGCCGGGGTGCGAAGGCGGTGTCCCACACGTCGGCGTTCACGCTCAGAAGGACCAAGGTCCCCGGACAGCTCTGTGCCAAATTTGTCAGAAAGGAAGCCAGCTCCAATGCATCGGGCGGATGCGTGGACAGGCCCTCGGTGTCGTCGATGACCAACACCGCGGTGGTCGCGATGCCCATGAGCGAAAGCAATCCGTGCAACCGCTCCCCCGCTCCGGACTCCGATGGCCGCAAACCCTCCGGTCGAAACACTGTCTCAAACAACAGGCGGGAGCGCTCCACATTCTCCGGCGAGGTGGTCGCAAATCTAAAAAATAATTCCACCCAATACGCCGCCTCCCTCAGGCTGGCTCCACTGACTTGTGCCACTTCCGCCGCGAGGCGCGGCCCGAGAATCTCAAAGTTGGCTTCCGTCCAATGGGCGGTCACCGCCCCCTCATGATGAAAATCGAACGTCTCCACCGGAGTCTGCTGCAGGGCGAGCAGCGCTCCATCCCGATCCTGACAAGGGACTTCGCCCGATCGGACCAACGGCTCCAAACCACGGGCGATGATCCGTCGCGCCACCAGATCGAGCATGGTCAAACCCTCCGATGCCGGCAGGACATGACACAGGGATTCCAACACGCACTCCAACACCGCGGAGGCCTCGATCGTGCGGCCACCGATCAATCCGACCTTCACAAAATGATGGTCCGAAGTAAGCGTTTCCGCAACCCGCTGGATCAACAAGGTCTTCCCGAAACCCGCCCGGGGTGCCTTCAGCAGGATCACCCGTCCGTCCGCTCCGGGGTTGGGAGTCAAACGACCAAGGAGAAGCTCGAAAGCCCTGCCATTGATATCCGGCACGACCTGACGCGCCTCACGTCCGAAGACCTCGAACCGGGAACTAAATGGATCCACTTTACTCATAGGAATGCACTGTCAGCAGACAGGAATGCACTGTCGGCAGACAACGGCAGTCTCAATGAATTGGCAGTCAGCGGCAAGCTCCAATCCATAACTGCGGCTCTCCCGGTCCAAAACGATCTGTCTGCACTGCCCTCGAAGGTCGGCCCTACTCCCCATCCACTCCGCGGCTTCGCTGGGCCGCTTCCTGGGCGGCCTTCTGCAGCAGCGCCTGCAGGTCGTCCATCGGATCCTCAACGGTGCCGCTCAGATTGATCGTCACCCAACAGAAGCCCTCCTGGGGATCGGAAAAGACGGCGGATCTCTTGCGATTGGTGAAGGTGATGATCTTGCCCTCCCCGATTCCAACCGCCAGGCGGCCACCGAGCGCGCCTTCCGGGTCCACCTCGATGTAACCCCGCACGGCCATCAGATAGGGAGTGGTCAGCTCCAGGTTCTGAATGCGGATTCCATCCCGCCCTTGCACAAAGGTTCCCTGAACAGATTTGAAATACGGCTTCTCGAACTCCGAGTCCCCCAATTGTGTGCGCAGGATGTTGAGAAAGGGAATGTGGTGCAGGTAAGCGGACTTTCCGGAGAATTCCACCCGCAACTCGGAAGCTCCCAGCGAAGCACTCTCAAAACGCAAGGTTCCGTTCTCACACGAGACCACCCCATCCAGAAGCTCCCCCAATTCCGGGCCCATGAACGTGCTGAGGGGGAAATCCTCCAGCTGCACATTCAGCATCACATCCTCCCCCTCCCGCAGGAGCTCCTCACCGGTCAGAGTGATCTCCCCGGATCCCTCTTTCGGCTTCATCCGCAGGGAAATGAATTTCATCCCGCCGTCGATCAACTCCGCCATGCCATAGTCGATGGACAGCGGCTTCCAGCGCTTCAAGAGGGCCTCCCCATTGCGCAGGATCAATTGGGTCTCCCCCGCCGGTCCGGATCTCATCGACAATTCGGTGTTCTTGAACAGCGAGCCCTGACCCTGATCGCCGAGGATAATGTTCATGAAATCACACCGATATCCCGAAAAGGCGAATGGCCCCGGCACGCTGAGGCGATCAACCCTGCCGCTGCCCGTGCCGCCAATCACCAGCTCCCCGGAGTCCGCCACGACACCCTGCCCATCCCATTCCCCAAAGATGAACCCACCCAGACTCAAATCGGCATTCAAGCCCGCCAAGGAGAGCGATTTCATGGCGCGGTCGTCGCCCCAGTCCAAGCGGAGGGTCTTGGCCCGTGCGGCGAGCGGAGTGACCGACATGCCTTCGAGCGCTGTTTTCGCACCCGCCGACTCGCCCAGAGCCCCCTCCAGCTCGTCGTGAAAGCTGGCGCTGTTGTAGCGGGCCATCAACACCACCACACTCACTCCCGCAGCGAGGACGAGCACCACCGAGAGAACAAGAAGTGCGGCAATGGGCCTGTAACGCCTTTTCTCGGGCGCGGCCTTCTCGGGCTGTTCGGTACGGCGCTTCCGTTTGCGCACCCTCATCACCTGCGTTCCATCCGGCCGGGTCACCAACTCACCCGGCGCCTGCTCCTCCTTGGCCCGCTCGCCGTCACGCAAGCGCTCCATCATCTCATCCACAGAGTAACTTTGAGGATCTGTCTGCTGCTTGGACATGGGGAGAACCGGAGCGTCGGTCTTTAACGACCACGGTAAGGGTGTCCGGAAGGATCGACAAGCCGCACCGTCACCATGATCACCAGTGCGTTCCGGTTGCTGCTCTCGGATTCTGATCGGAAGAACCGGCCGACGAGCGGGAGGTCGCCCAGAATCGGCACCTTGTCCTCATATTTGAAATGATGGTCTTCCAGCAGCCCACCCATCACCACCGTTTCCCCGTCCGCGATGGTCAGGTTGGCGTTGGAGCGGATCACACTGAAGACCGGCATCAAAATCGAGTTCGCGGTGACCTGCCCGAAATTGCTGCTCCGGTTGAAGCTCGGAATCCCGGCCACCCCGACACCTTCAAAGTTGATGTCGAATCCCGAACTGCCGCCGTTGATGGGCGTGCCGTAATCGATGAAGCCATCAAAGCGGCGCACGGTGGGCTGTATGGAAAGCTCCACATATTGCCGGTCGGGCCCCACCAGCGGCTCGACCTCCAGCATGCAGCCCAGCTTTCTCATCTCAAACGCAGTCGGTGTGGCGGGTGTCGCAAAGGACACCGAGGCTGCCGCCACCTCACCGGTCACCAGGTCAACGATCGCAGACCCACCAACCGTATTCGGAATTTGAGGCGGCTCATACTCGGTCGGAATGATCATCTCAATCACCGACTCAATCACCGCCTTCTGGCCCGATCGGGTCACCACGGACTTCTTATACATCTGATCGATGCCCTTGTGCTGATCCAAACCACGCATCATCGCGGCGATCGTGCCGGAATTCGAGACCGCGGCCAGAGTGATGATTCCCGGTCCACGGGCTCCTTCCTGGTCGCTGTTCGCAAATCCGTTCCTGATCAGCGTGTCTATGGCGTCATCGCTATGCGTCCCGTCCCCACTGCGAAGCCCGCTCGTGATAGAATCAAAGCCGGGGGAGGCAAAATCACCGATCGCCGAGCCATTGCCCGTTGTTCCTCCCCCAACATACAGGCCGCCACTCAAATGTCCGCCGTTTGTGATCCAATCATACCCGAGTTCCTCCAGGATGTCCTGGGAGGTATTGATGATGCGGGTCTCGATCACCACCACCACCGGTTCCTTTTCCGTGATGGCCGCCACAATCTGCTCCACGTAATCCAGATTCACCCGCGTGTTCGTGACCTGCAGGATGCTGGTCCGCGCATTCAAGCTGGCGCTGGCTCCCTCCGGAAACGAAACACCCTTGCTCTTCAAAAAATCCAGCGGCGACAGCCGCTGCGGCAACAAGCCCCCGCTCCCTTCCTTGTCGCCTCCAAAGGGATCATCGTCGCCCCCCTGCTCCCCGATCGACTCCCGACTCAGAAAATCCGGCGGCACCCGGAAGCTCCTTGTCACCACGTCCGTGTCAGTCACACCCACCGCACGAACGGTCACCGCATATTCGTCGACGCGGGTGGCCGTCCCGGTCGCCTCGTTGATATATTTAAGTATTTTTCCGATCGGCACATTGCGCAGCTTCAGATCGAAACGCGTCGTCGAGATCCGCTTCGCGACATCCGATTCCCCCGTCCCCAGATCCACCACAAAACTGACTCCACGCTGCTCCGGATCGAGGGTGAGCAGATCGAGGCTCGCGGACACCTGCCGGAGATACTCGATTGCCTCGCTGAGATTCACGCCTTCCAAGTCGACCTGGGGAACAACGATGGAGCGCAGTTTCTCCTCCGCCGAGCGTCCCCCTGGGCCCATCCCCCCTTCGATATCGGGATTGAGATTGGCCTCGAAATCTATCGGATTCACCTTGATCTCCCACGCCTCATCGACTGCCGCCAACATCGCCCCACGGGTCTCGTCGCTCGCCGCGTCCGAGTACAGGGCCACCTGCTGATGCACCGCCTCCATTCCGCGGCGCGCTGCCGTATTGGTCGGATCCTGCCGCAGGACCTCTTCGTAAAAGGCCAGCGACTGTCCGTAGCGGCCGAGCGAGGCAAATCCCTCCGCTTCGTAGAGCAGACGTCGCACCTTATCCACTTCACCCACGTGCTCGGGAGTCAGGGCAGGATTGTAGCGCAGCGGATCGTCAATCTGGGCCTTCAGTTGGGTGGCGCCACTGTGACCGGGAGCAAGATCCGCACTGAGGACGGTGTCGAGCAGGGCGTGCGCTTCTTCCTGGCTACCGGTTTTGGCCAAATGCCGGGCCTGCTCCACGGAGGCCTGCGCATACCGCTCGGCGCTGGCCTTCCAAAGTGCATTGGTGGGGGCCGCCGGACCTAGAAGTCCGCGTGCCGCCGCATAGGCCGTCACCGCCTCTTCATAGTTTCCTGCCTCGTAGGCCCGGTCACCACGCAACAACTCCTGCTGCGCTTCAACAGCCTGCGCCGACCTGCGTTCCCGCTCCTGCTCAAGAATCGAGGTGTCCCCATGGGCAGGAGTAGCCGTCATAAACAAGACAGCTAAAAGGGAGGCAACGAGAAACAGGACGGCAAAAATCCCACTTCCCAATCGCTGGCGCGTTGGAATCGTCGATGTGATGGGGGAATTTATAGTCATTGCGGCGCAATCGTCAGCACAAAAATCAGGGCAAAACCCCGTGGCTCAGATGCTGTCCAACCCGCTCCACAGACAGGAATCGACCGCCCCCTCCCCGCCATTCCCGCCCTTCCTCCCCCGGAACGCTCCCTAATTCGCAACCCGACCTCAACCCCGAAAGGGCAATTCCAGCTGGCGCGACGACCTCCGCCGCGACCGGGCGAAAAACTTCCGCCGCAACCCACGAATCTGCCGCCGCATCACGCCCAACTGCATCCGAATATACCAGCCCTGCAACCGCCATTTGATCTTGTTCACGCGAACAGCTTATCAAATGAACACTTCCCGTCAAGCTTCTCCGTCCAAAAGATCTCGCGGGGCTTTCACGATCCGATCGATCTGGTGCTTGGTGAGGACGTTCCCCTTCGCCCCTCGCCCCTTCACCATGATCTCTCCAAACTGAAAGGGCCGACTCACGTTCCGGAGCCGGAGCGCCGGCTTCATGTGGATCACCACCATGTTCTCGGCGCTCTCTTCTTCCGTGCCGTGAACCGCGAAATAGAACACCCGCGAACCCGGGGTCCCCTTCCCCAACTCGTAAACCTTGTCCCGGGTCACCCCACCGATCCGAAAGCGCTTCGCGAGAACCGCCCCGTCCCGGCCGTCACGATAGATCATCGAGTAAATCTTGTCCTCATCCTTCCGCAACACCGCCACATGCACGGGACGCTTCCCGACAAAGGCCTTGTCCGCCACCTTCATCACCCGCACCTGCCCATCCTGTGAAAAGGCGATGATGTCATCCAGGCGTGAACATTTCTCCAACGACTTCTCCTTCTTCAAATTCCAGCCCGCGAAACCGTTCTTCTCATCGAGATAAAGCGTCTCCGTCAAGGCCACCACCTGCGTCCGGTCCACCCGCTCGAACTCCGCCATCTCCGTCTTCCGCTCCCGACCCTTGCCGTAGCTCTTCTTCAACTGCTCATAGTAACTGATCGTGTGGCGCGTCAGGTTCTTGAGCTGCTTCTGCGTCTCCGCAATGGCGTCCTCCAATCCCTTGATCTCCTCGTCGGCTCTAAACTTGTCGTACTTCGAGATGCGCTTGATCTTGATCTCCGTCAACCGAACGATGTCCTCTTCCGTGATGGTCCGCTTGAAAAGCTTCTTGTAGGGCTGCAATCCCTTGTCGATGGCCTTGATGACCGCCACCCAGGTTTCGCATTCCTCGATGTCCCGGTAGATGCGCTTCTCAATGAAAATTTTCTCCAGCGAGCTGAAATGCCACTTCTCCCCCAGTTCCTGCAGGCGGATCTCCAACTCCAGTTGCAGGAGGTCCTTCGTCTGCAGTGCGGACCGCTTCAGGATCTCCGTCACCCCCAGAAACTGCGGCTTTCCGTCCGCGATCACACAGCTGTTCGGCGAAATGCCGATCTCGCAGTCCGTGAAGGCGTAGAGCGCATCCCGCGTCGTTTGCGGATCCACTCCGGCTGGCAAATGCACGAGGATCTCCACAAACTCCGCCGTGTTGTCCTCGATTTTCGCAATCTTGATCTTCCCCTTCTCGTTCGCCGCGACAATGGAGTCCATCAACGATCCGGTCGTCACCCCAAACGGCACTTCCGTGATGCGGAGCAGCTTTCTGTGCTCCACCTCCACCCGCGCCCTGACCCGGATCTTTCCACCGCGCAGGCCGTCCCGGTAGTCGCTGGCATCCATGATCCCCGCCGTCGGAAAATCGGGAACGAGCACAAACGGCTTCTTCCGCAGCACCGCGATGCAGGCATCAATGAGTTCGATGAAATTGTGGGGCAATATCTTGCAGGCAAGTCCCACCGCGATGCCCTCCACCCCCTGCGCGAGAAGCAGGGGAAATTTCATGGGAAGCGTGACGGGTTCCTTGTTCCGTCCGTCGTAGCTCGACATCCATTCCGTGGTCTTCGGATTGAAGCCCACCTCCAGCGCGAACTTGGTGAGACGCGCCTCGATGTAACGACCCGCCGCAGCCCGGTCCCCGGTCAGCACGTTGCCCCAGTTTCCCTGCGTGTCGATCAGCAGCTCCTTCTGCCCGAGTCCCACCAGGGCATCCTCGATCGCCACGTTGCCATGCGGGTGGTACTTCATGGTGTCCCCCACGATGTTCGCCACCTTGTTGTAGCGCCCGTCCTCCATCTGCCGCATGGCGTGCAGGATGCGCCGCTGCACCGGTTTCAATCCGTCCGCCAAGTGCGGCACGGCCCGCTCCAGGATGACGTAACTGGCATACTCCAGAAAGTAATCGGAGTACATCTCCCCCAAACTCACATGTTCCGTCACCTCGCTCATCGTCTCCGTGGGCGAAAACTTAGGAAGTCCTAAGCATCAGGGCAAGCGCCTTTGTGGGAAGAACTTCCGCGCCCCCGGCCCTCACTCCTCCCCCTCCAGAGAGGACAAGAGCACTTCCTCCGCGGCGAGCCATTGCTCCGCCGTGCGGAGCGCCTCCCGGCCCATCGCCACCAACTCCGCCACCAATTCGTCCACTCCGCCCCCCTCCGCCCCGTTGGCCCGCTCCAGCCAAGCATCCACAGCCGCCATCTGCAGAGCTGCGTTTCTCCCTCAGGAGATCTGCCATCTCCGCCTCCAAAGGCACTCGCTGCCGATCCCGGGCGACCCTGCTCGTCGGCCCTGGTCGCTCTCCCCGATGATTCGCCGGGAAGTTCCGGCGGCCCTTCGCCTCCAGGGCAGGAAGGGCGGGTTGCCCCCCGCCAACCCCACCGCCCCATCCCTTGCCGCAGATTCTCCATCGTGAACACCTGCCGGGCGGGAATCTTCCCGGCCGCGGAGTCCCCCTACAGCATCCTGATCGACGCCAGGACGAGCCAAACGCACCCGCCCGTCCATAGCGCCGCGTAGAACCAGGCGACCCGCCGGGTCAGGAGTCCGAGCACACTCATTCCAATGAACAGCAACACCGGCAACACACCCAACGCCCAGAGGAAATACACGCCGTCTCCCGCCTTGGACAATCCGGTGCAAAGCACCGCAGTCACCCAGGCCACCGTCCGCGAGGCCAGCATCAGCCGCCGCGGCCCCGCCGCCGGCGACCCTTGGCTTCCTCCGGGATCCGGAATCCGCCTTCCCATCACTCCTGGCCACCCCTTACGCATGCACGTTCTCCTATCAAGCCCCTGCCGCCCAGACCATCACGATTCCCACCACGATCACGTAAACCGTGCCCACGGCCCGCTGCCATTCCACCCCGCCCATGCTGGCCAGCATCGCAAACAGCCCCAAGCTCAACGGTCCCAGAGCCATCAACCAGAGCAGGGCAAAGAAGCCGGTGATGGCCGTCAACAGGACGAAGGCGAAAAGCGTCACCGCCACCACCACCCACAGGGAGCCTTGATCAAAATCCCTTGTCGCCGACCCAATCACCCGCCCCCGCCCCCGTGCCTTGCCCGGATCACCGGGGGCCCGGCCAAGGACGAAGCGCCGACTGGTGGGATTGCACGCTCTGTTCGCATTCATGATGGGGTCATCCTAATCCGCACTCTTTCACCCCGCCATTATAGCTCGATCCCTATTTTCCACAGCCGAACAGCCCCCCCCCCAGTCCCCAATCCCCAATCCCCAATAACCTCTCACACATCCTCCCGCACCACATCCTCCCGCAGGTTCTCAATGATGAATCCCTGCCGGTCCGGCGTGTTCTTGCCCATGTAGAACGAGAGCATGTCCTTCGCCCCCTTCCCCTCCTCCATCCGCACCGGATCCAACTTCATCTCCGGACCGATCATAAACTTGAACTCGTCCGGCGAGATCTCTCCCAATCCCTTGAAGCGCGTGATCTCCGCCGCCTTCCCGAGCGTCTCCAAGGCCGCCAACTTCTCCGCCTCCGAATAACAATACTTGGTCACCTTCTTGTTCCGCACCCGGAACAGCGGGGTGTCCAGAATGAAGAGGTTGTCCTCGCGGATGATCTCCGGAAAGAACTGCAGAAAGAAGGTCAGCAACAAGAGCCGGATGTGCATCCCGTCCACGTCCGCATCAGTTGCGATGACCACCCGGTTGTAGCGGAGATCCTCGATGCTGATCTCAATCCCCAGGGCCGCCTGCAGCAACGCGAATTCCTCGTTCTCATAAACCACCTTCCGGCTCAGCCCGAACGTATTGAGCGGTTTGCCCCGCAGTGAAAACACGGCCTGCGTCTCCACGTCGCGGCTCTTCGTGATCGATCCGCTGGCGCTGTCCCCCTCCGTGATGAACACCGTCGAGTCCAGTCGACGCTTGTGCTTCGTGTTGAGATGCACCCGGCAGTCGCGCAGCTTCTTGTTGTGCACCTTTGTTTGCCGGGCCCGCTCCCGGGCCAGCTTCTTCACCCCCCCGAGCTCCTTCCGCTCCCGCTCCGCAGACAGAATCCGCTTCTGGATGGCTTCCGCCACCTTCGGATTCTTGTGCAGGTAGTTGTCCAGCTCCTCGCGCAGAAAATTCCCCACGTAGGTCCGGATCGTCTCACCCTTCGGCGCCATGTGCGAACTGCCCAGCTTCGTCTTCGTCTGGCTCTCGAAGACCGGCTCCTCCACCCGGAGGGAAATCGCCCCCTCCACCCCCGACCGGATGTCCGCCGGGTCATACTGCTTCTTGAAAAATTCCCGCAGCACCTTCACCAGCGCCTCGCGAAAGGCCGCCAGATGCGTCCCCCCCTGCGTGGTGTGCTGGCCGTTCACGAAGGCGTAATATTCCTCGCTGCTCCCCGCCGTGTGCACAAAGCACACATCGATGTCCTTTCCGCTCAAACTCACCGGCTCATAGATCGGCTCATCCTCCATTTCCTCCCGCAACAGATCCAACAATCCGTTCTTCGACTTGAACTTCTTGCCGTTGAAGACGATCGACAACCCCGGATTCAGATAGGAGTAGTAGCGGCACATCTTTTCCACGATCCCGTCGCGGAAACGCACCTTCTTCGGAAAAATTTCCTGATCCACATCGAAGGAAACCCGCGTCCCCGGCGTCCCCCCCTTCTCCACCCGCGGCTTCTTCATCTCCTCCACCACCTCCCCCTTGCTGAACTCAATCGCCTTGGTCTGCCCATCCCGCCACGCCTGAATCTCGAAAAAGCTGCTCAGCGCATTCACCGCCTTGATCCCCACCCCGTTCAATCCCACCGACTTCTTGAAGGCCTCGCTGTCATACTTCGCCCCCGTGTTGATCTTCGCCGCACAGTCCATCAACTTGCCCAGCGGAATCCCCCGCCCAAAATCACGCACCTCCACCCGCCCTTCCACATCGATGTCCACCTTGATTTCCTTGCCATACCCCATCACGTGCTCGTCGATGGCGTTGTCGATGACCTCCTTCAGCAACAGGTAGATCCCGTCATCCGAAGTCGTCCCGTCCCCCAGCTTGCCGATATACATGCCCGGGCGCAGCCGGATGTGCTCTCTCCAATCGAGACTCCTGATGTCGGCTTCCGTGTAACTTGCTGCCATGTGCTGTAACTGCTAAACCTTTCTAAACTATTGCCTTGCCGTCAAGCCCAGTGGCCGCGGTTTCCACCGGTCCCGCCGTCGGGACCAGCCCGCCCCCTCCATACGGGGGCTCCTGCCACGAAGCAAACTCCCACCGAACCGACTCCGCCGAACCGACTCCGCCGCCATCCGTGGTCAACCACCCCCCTCTCTTTTCGTGCGCCACGCCACCGCGGCTTCCCCCACCCACAAACAAAAGGGGCACCGTTCGGCACCCCTTTCGAAAATTTGTATGGTCCGGATTCGCAGCTCACCAATCCAGGCTCACCAATCCAGGCTCACCAATCCACGTTGTAGCCGCGGGTATCGACATGCGTGAAGCCGGAGTAGCGGCCGACGCCTCCTTGGTATCTTCCTTCTTCCCGCACGCTCCGGGCAATCCGGGCCACCGTGGAGGGAGAGGCATGGTATTTCAGATCCAGAGCGTAGTTCGTCTTGTGGAAGGAGTTCGGCCTCGCACCATCACAACGTGCGTTGTAATCCGGGCTGCGGTAGGCGGAGGTGACTTCCTTGATCGAACCGCCCAACCGGTGCGCCACCTCGTCGGCCACCCAGAGCGTCTGACCCATGTTCTTCCAAAGCGCACGCGAGGGAAGCGTGTTCCAGAGATTCCCCTTGGTCTTGGCGTGAGCCGCGATGACCTCCTCGACGCCGATGTGGCGCAGCCGGAGACTGGAAAGATAGTTGGCGTAAGCGTGCAGCTCACCACCCTGGCTTCGCACCCAGTCGCGCGGAAGGTTGCTGGTGTCCAGCTTGCTGCTCCCTCGGAACAACGAGAAGGCGGAGGCTGAATTGCTCGCCGCAAACAACGCAGAACCTGCCAAAACGGTCGCGCTGAGAAATCGACGTCGGGACTGGTTCGGCAGAACGGAATCCACAGGCTGGGCGGCAGGGTGTCGCAGAGGTTGATCAGGCATCCGCGCCGAGTTTCGCAGCTTCGGGCCTCCCTGAAAAGGACATTCTCACACTCTACCGCATTTATTCATCGATGAATGTTCTTTTTCTCCGCCCCTCCCCCTCCCTCCCCCACCGACCCCATCCCTTCCCCTTGCTACTTTGCCCGCTGGAAGCGATCTCTTTAACTCCTCCTAATAAAATATTTTTTTCTTAAGGCCGCCAAAAAATCAATGTTCAAGGCTGTTTTTTGTCATTTTCGCGCGAAATCCAACCATTTAATGAGCCTTGCATGAGAAGACCGTTTGACGTGTTATGACAAGTGTCATGCCGCCCATTGAGCCTCGCTCACGACCCAGGCTCCCCCTCCTTCTCGCTGCCGCTTCCCTCCTCGGCAGCTACCTCCTGCTCTGGACACCCGCTTCGATCCAAGCTTTTTGGCCCCCCCTCGTCGCCTTGGTGATCGTCTTCGCCACCCACCGGGCCGCCCTCGGCCTCGCCCTGGCCGGCCTCTGCGGCATGCTTCTCCTGACGCACGGCCACCCCCTCCAGGCCCTCATCACGGGAATCTCGGAACACGCCATCCCGGCCCTGACCAGCCCTTGGCACCTCGGAGCCCTGGTCTTCACCCTCCTCCTCGGGGCCTTCGGGGCCATTTTGGAGCGCGGCGGGGGCCTCCTCCCCATCCTTCTGGGCAGCACCGCCCCCAACCAACACCGGCGGCGGCGCTTCCTCACCGCCGTCTTCGGCCTCGGACTGGTCTGCTTTTTCGACGGACTCGCCAACAGCCTCATGGTCGGCCGGGTGGCCCGCCCCCTCGCCGATCGCCTCCGCGTCCCCCGCGTCCTCCTCGCCTACCTCGTCGATACCACCAGCTCCGCCGTGGCCTGCCTCGCCCTCGTCTCCACCTGGATCACCATGCAACTCACCCTCATCAAGGACGGCATCAAGGACCTCCCCCTTGAAGAAGGACCCGCCACCCTCTTCTTCCGCTCCATCCCCCAGAACTTCTACTGCCTCTTCGCCCTCCTCCTGGCCTTCCTCACTATCCGCTACAACTGGCTCATCGGACCGATGGCCAAGGCCCTCCCCACCGTGGAACGGTCCTCCGATTCGGTGCAGCCAAAGGGAGCCCGGCTGTGGAGGGCAGCCCTCCCCCTCCTCGTCCTCCTCGCCGCCATCCCCCTCTTTTACTACTTCCTCCACCACGGAGCCGAGGTCCCGCCCCGCTTCCCCGTCACCCTCGAAAAGATCACCGCCGCCCTCAACAGCGACGCCGGTCCGCTCGCCTACGTTTGCGGCAGTGCCCTCGCCCTGCTCGCCGCGATCTGCTGCGCCCCTCCCTCCATTCGCCTCGGCACGCCCCGCATCGGCGGCTCCGGGGCCTTCCAACTCCTTCCCTCCCTCGGCGTTCTCCTCCTCGCCTGGATCCTCGGCAGCGTCCTCGCCAAACTCGACACCGCCGACTTCCTCGCCGCCCTCCTCGGCAAACACCTCTCCCTCGCCGCCTTCCCCGCCGCCCTCTTCGTGGTCGCCTGCCTCACCTCCTTTGTCTCCGGAACCTCGTGGGGCACCATGGCCCTCCTCATGCCCCTCGCCCTCCCCACCCTCGCTCCCATGGCCGCCGAACAAGGCAGCTCCCCCGAAGCCCTCGCCGCCATCGTCCCCACCGTCATCGCCGCCGTCCTCGGCGGCTCGGTCTTCGGCGATCACTGCAGTCCCTTCAGCGACACCACCATCGTCAGCGCCCTCTCCTGCGGCGTCTCCACCCCCGCCCACACCCTCACCCAGCTCCCCTATGCCCTCATCGCCGCCGCCGTCTCCCTCGGCTGCGGTTACCTACTCATCGCCCTCGGCGGCAACCACTGGCTCGGACTCCTTCTCGGCGGCGCGGTCCTTTTTGCGCTCGCTCTTCTTCTTCCCACGCGCCGCGACAGGGGGCTCCCCGTCAATTGAGATCGCCGTCGGATCCCAGGTCGGCTCGGGAAATTTCATGTGCAGCTTCTTCAGGGTGTCCACCATGATCCGCGCCACGCACAGGTTCCGATACCACTTCCGGTCCGACGGAATCACATACCACGGCGCATGACTCCGGGAGGTCTTCTCGATCACGTCCTCATACGCCTCCATGAACTTGCCCCAACGCTCCCGGTCCGCAAGGTCGTCCGGGTTGAATTTCCAATACTTGCCCGGATTCAGCAACCGCGCCTCCAGCCGACTCTTCTGCTCCTCCTTGGAAATATGCAGGAAAAACTTCACGATCACGGTGCCCTCCTCCGCCAACATCCGCTCAAAATCCAGAATGTGCTGATACCGCCTCTTCCAGACCTTCTCCGGAAAAATCTTCTTCACCCGCACCGCCACGATGTCCTCGTAGTGACTCCTATTGAAGACGGTGATGTGCCCGTTCCCCGGAACCTGCTGATGGATCCGCCACAAAAAGTCGTGCCGCATCTCCTCCTCCGACGGCTTCTTGAACGCCTTCACGTTCAACCCCTGCGGGTCCACCCTGGAAAAAACGTCCTTCACACACCCGTCCTTCCCCCCCGTGTCCATGGCCTGGATCACCACCAGGACCCGCCGCTTGTTCTCCGCATACTGGACTTTCTGCAGCGCCTGCAACTCGTCCCGTAACCGATCAAACTCGTCGTGATGATCGTCCTTCCCGTCTCCCTCATAGAGTACCCGCTCATTCTGATCGATCTTGTCCAGACCCAGACTCTTCCCTTCGGCGACCCGATAACGTTCCAATGCTCCGCGAACTGGCATGTCCCCAGTTCTGACGTAGTGCTCCCGCTCTGACAAGCTTTCAAAGACTTTGCGGCCTCCAGCGCCTCCCTGATTTTACAAAAGCTGATGTTTATCTCCTCCCGATTCCACGCTACAAATCACCCACCGACAGCCCTTGCCGGTCGCTGCCAACCTCCAATCATGGATCCCGCCCCGCCCCTCGTCCCCCCCCGTTTGCAGGCAACCATCCACATCGGTGCCAGCAGCATCTCCATGCTCGTCGTCAGCTCCGAGAACCCGGCCGACTCCCCGCCCGAAACCATCGAGTTCATGGAACAGCCCTTCCCCCTCGCCCGGGACATCTTCCGGGTCGGAAAGGTCACCCGCCCCACCACCGAACGCGCCGTCAAGGTCCTCCTCGGCTTCCTCGAAACCCTCAGCGAGTTCGGCATCGGCCCCCTGGAACTCGAACGCGTCGTGGCCACCAACATCCTCGCCGAAGCCAGCAACAGCGATGTCTTCCAAAACCGCCTCAGCATCGCCTGCGGACTCAGCGTCGAGATCCTCGACGACGGCGAGATGACCCGCCTCATCTACCTCAAGACCCGCCGCCGCCTCCTCGACACGCCTTCCATGAAGAAGCGCACCACCCTCGTCGTGCACGTCGGCCCCGGCAACACCCGCGCCCTCCTCTTCAAGAAGGGCCGCATCGAACGCTACACCAGCTACCGCCTCGGCACCCACCGCAGCGGCGAGGCCGTGGAAGCCACCCACTCCGACGGCCCCGCCCTCCTCCGCGTCATCCACGAACACATCAGCGGTCAGATCGGACAGATGTGCTTCGACTACCAGGACGAAACCATCGAGGACATCGTCGTCATCGGCTACGAAATCCAACTCCTCAATCCCTTCCTCACCCGCGGCGGACTCCGCAGCACCCTCAAAAACCTCCGCACCCTCTCCCGCGAGGCCGCCAGCCTCTCCAGCGAGGAACGCGTCCGCGCCTACCAACTCGACTTCCACACCTCCGAGGCCATCCTCCCCGCCCTCGAAATCAACCTCTCCATCGCCGACGCCTTCAAACTCACCAACATCCGCATCCCCGACAGCGACTACGAACGCGGCCTCCTCCTCGACCTCCCCGTCTCCGCCGCCCTCACCACCGGCTTCCAGGCCGAGGTGGTCCGCTCCGCGAAAATCCTCGCCAGACAATACGAGGCCGACTCCAAACACTTCAACCACGTCGCCTTCCTCGCCAAACGACTCTTCGAGGAAACCCAGAAACTCCACCAACTCAACGAGCACGACTCCCTCCTCCTCGAGGTCGCCGCCATCCTTCACGAGATCGGCGGCTTCGTCAGCCCCCGCTCCCACCACAAACATTCCCAATACCTCATCGCCAACAGCGAAATTTTCGGACTCGGCCGCCTCGATGTCACGGTCGTCTCCCTCGTCGCCCGCTACCACCGCCAGTCCGGACCAAAATCAACCCACACCGCCTATCGAAACCTCCCCGCCCCAGACCGCATCCGCATCGGCAAACTGGCCGCCATCCTCCGCGTCGCCGACGCCCTCGAACGCGCCCACTCCCAACGCGTCCGCGACATCAGCGTCAAATGCCTCCGCTCCAAAATCCACCTCACCCTCCACGGCGTCTCCGATGCCGCCGTCGAACGCCTCGCCATGCAAGGCAAGGGCAACATCTTCCACGACGTCTTCGGCCTCGAGGTCGTCCTCGCCGAACAAGGCTCCTGATCTCCCCACCCCATGAACTTCATCAACCGCGAACTCTCCTGGCTCGAATTCAACCAACGCGTCCTCGAGGAGGCCAAACGCCCCGACAAACCCCTCCTCGAACGACTCAAGTTCCTCGCCATCACCGGCTCCAACCTCGATGAGTTCTTCCAGGTCCGCGTCGGTGGCCTCGCCATGATGCGCCGCAGCGGCTCCCGCGTCACCGACAACGCTGGACTCACCGCCACCCAGCAGATCAGCGCCATCCGCAAACGCGTCCTCAGACTCGCCGCCCAACAATACGCCCTCCTCAACGACGAACTCCTCCCCGGCATGAGCGCGGAGGGCATCCGTCTCGTCGAAATGAAGGACCTCACCCCGGGCCAGTTCCTCCAGGCCTCCGCCTACTTCACCGACTTCGTCTTCCCCCTCCTCACCCCCCTCGCCGTCGACCCCGACGGCCCCCGCCCCACCCTTCCCTCCCTCGAAATCATCATCGCCTGCCGCCTCCAACAGGAGGACGGCACCACCCGCATCGTCCTCATCCCCCTCGGCGAAACCCTCCCCCGCTTCGTCCCCGTCTCCTCCCCCGAAGGCGACTCCCTCATCTACATCGAAGACCTCGTCCGCACCCTCCTCGGCGACCTCTTCCCCGGCGAAGTGGTCACCGGCACCGCCTCCTTCCGCATCACCCGCAACAGCGACATCGCCGTCCAGGAGGAGGACGCCATCGACCTCGCCGACGAAATGGAGGAGGTCCTCGCCGCCCGCCGCCTCAGCGACACCATCCGCATCCAGATCCCCGCCGGCACTTCCCGCGACCTCCTCAGCGTCATCCAGGAAATCACCAAGACCGGCGCCAACGAACTCTACCGCCTCCCCGGCCCCCTCGCCCTGGCCGACTTCATGAAGCTCTCCTTCCTCGCCGGATACGACCAACTCCGCGACCCCGCCTGGTCCCCGCAGCAGTCCCCCCTCATCGATCCCGGCACCTCCATCTTCGACACCATCGCCGAACGCGATGTCCTCCTCATCCACCCCTTCGAATCCTTCGAACCCGTCATCCGCCTCCTCGAGGAAGCCGCCGTCGATCCCAAGGTCCTCGCCATCAAACAGGTCCTCTACCGCACCGCCCGCGACTCGCGCATCATCCGCGCCCTCACCCGCGCCGCGGAAAATGGCAAACAGGTCACCGCCCTCGTCGAACTCAAGGCCCGCTTCGACGAGGAACGCAACCTCCACCGCGCCGAAACCCTCCAACGCGCCGGGGTCCGCATCGTTTACGGCGTCAAGGGACTCAAAACCCACGCCAAAATCACCCTCATCACCCGCAATGAGGACGGCCGCCTCCGCCGCTACGTCCACCTCGGCACCGGCAACTACAACGAAGCCACCGCCCAACTCTACACCGACATCTCCTACCTCACTTGCCGCCCCGAATACGGCGCCGACGCCTCCCTCCTCTTCAACGCCGTCACCGGCCGCTCCAAACTCATCCGCCTCGAAAAACTCTTCCCCGCGCCCACCCTCATGAAACGGCGCATCCTCGAACTCATCGCCTCCGAAGCCGACCGCGCCGATCAGGGCGAAAAGGCCCGCATCCTAGCCAAGATGAACTCCCTCCAGGACCACGACATCATCAACGCCCTCTACAAGGCCTCCCGCGCCGGCGTCGAAATCAAACTCAACGTCCGCGGCATCTGCTGCCTCAAACCCGGCAGCCGCAAGGGAGCCCGCAACATCACCGTGGTCTCCATCATCGACCGCCTCCTCGAACACGCCCGGGTCTTCTACTTCCACCACGGCGGCACTCCGGAGGTCCTCATCGCCTCCGCCGACTGGATGACCCGCAACCTCGAAAAACGCGTCGAACTCCTCGTCCCCATCGAGGACCCCCTCAGCCGCCGCCGCCTCATCGCCTACCTCGAAGCCTGCTTCAAGGACAACACCAACGCCTTCGCCATCCAACCCAACGGCACCAGCAAACGCATCGTCCCCGAAAAAGGCACCAAACGCTTCCGCCTCCAGGAGCACCTCCACAAAGAGGCCGCCAAGGCCGCCAAAGCCCGCCAACACGACCGCGCCACCACCTTCGAACCCCACCTCCCCCCCGATCAGGACGACTAACCGGAGCTCTCCCCCACCCGTGGCGTGACCGTCCCGGTCGCATGCCTCTCCGCCCGGTCCCCTTCAGGGACGACCCGTGGCACCGGTTTCCCCCTTGTCCCGGCGTAGGCACAGCGACGACGGAACCAGTCCCGGCATAGCACAGCGAAGACGGAACCGCCCAGCCGATCCCCCGGCCTGAAAGGCCGAGACAACAAAGCCCAGGGCAAGCGAGTCCCTCGCGCCGCCCTGGGTCCCCACTCCTCACCCTGAAGGGATGTCGGCAGCCTCCGCTCCACCCTCCGCCTCTCGCTCCCCCCCCATTCCCCATTCCCTCCCCCCTCAAAATCGCTTCTTGATTCCTACCCCATTCTCCGCAACCTTCCCGCCGTCCCGGGAAGCCCCGCGCTTCCCCCGACGGGTCCATAGTTCAACGGATAGAACGACGGTTTCCGGTACCGTAGATAGGGGTTCGATTCCCTTTGGGCCTACCACTTGAAAACAAGGCATTTCGCCTACTTTTAACGAGATACGCCAATTCTGGCAAAAACGTCCTTCGCCGCCATTTGCCTCGATTCGCCGCCATTGCCTCCGAAATCGTGCTATTATCATACTATTTGATGCTGGTTTTCCCGCACAAAAAGCCCACCCCGAAACCGTGGGGTTGAGGAAGTAGCAGCCCTATTCCGCCTCAGCAACGGCGAGCTTGCAGAATGTCTGCCAATCCCGAACTAGCTCATCAGGCGCGAAATCTCCGCCTTCGTCAATGGTCTCAGCCAACGCCTTCATCATCTGATAAAGGACGTTCTCGGCGGGTGAGTCTCCGTCTCTTCTATTGCTCGGATCGCCCGCTGCCCCTCGCGAGTAGGCGAGATGTCTCTGGTCCCCACGAAAGCCATGCCCCGTGTTGGACTTCACCATGTGGAGCAGCGCATGATAGAGCAAATTGCGTTCCCGGTCCGGCAGTTTCTTTAGATCTAGGAGATGCATACGCACCGAGCCTAGGCGGGCTGCGCGGCTGTATCCACAAAAGAGCCCCCTGGCTTCCGAGTGGCTGAGGGGCGGGGGAAAATTTCCAGAGCTCCCAGAGCCCGAATGCATCAGCCAACTACGTCCCCCGGTCTGGCTGCCTCCTCCGCGATTGCGCTTGCCGTGCCCTGACCATATGCCGAATCTCTTGGACGTATGAAATCGAACCTCGTTTTTGCGGTCCTCGGTTGCTTGTTTGGGGTGTCGACGCAAAGCGCAAGTGCTGTGACGGTGTTGTATTCGTGGACAGGTGATGATCTTGGATACACGGTCGCCGGAACGCTTACCTACGACGTCCCCATCCCACCGCGTCCCGGCGAACCTGTTTCCTCCGGCCTCGTGTATGACGAAACGCCGGGGGTAACTTTCGATTTCGCTCTGGTTCCCGAACCCTGCACGGTTGCCCTTTTTCGCTCGCGGGATTGGCCTTGATCATTCGCCGCCGGTGATTGCCTAAGGCCCCACCGGTAAATCACTCCGGTGGGGCCTGCGCGTGGCACCAAACACCAATGAACCGCTCAGACAAAGGAGCTTTTTCTGAGTGGCTGCGTGGAGACCTTGGCACACTGCCGGGGGCTTCATTGGTGCACCTCACGAATCCGACATCCCATAGGAAAGCACCCCCATGCCGAGGACCCGCCGCCTCCTTTCCCGGCGTGGAGTTCCCAGCCGGGGTGGCGAGGACGCTTGCCTTAATTGTGCAGCGCAACTTCAAGCTTGCTGGCTGATCTATTTAGACAAGGGGGGGGAGGCCCTCGTCCTTCCGCCACTTCGGGAAATCGTGAATCAAAACGGCCTTCATCTCTTGGGGCCCACAGTCCATCATTTCGCATGCTTCTTCAAGCAACCGATACTATTTATCGCCGCTCTCCTCCAAATCGTCGATTTCCGAAGTTCGGTAGTCATACCAAGCCGAATGAAGATCGGCAAACCAGTCAGGCCTTGCCACTGAAAATGCGTTCTTCGAGGGTGTTGACCCGTTTTGGATTCTTAGAAGAGTGGAACGCGTCTAGCGTATCTTCGAGGCTATTGATCATTTGATCTACGATGCGCCTGTTGAAACTGATACTGTCTAGGAACTCTGCTTCGAATACTTCAGCAAGCACAGCTAGATGCATTCCTTGGGCAACCAGTGTGGTGCCGATATACCGATGAATATTCAAATCGGCCTCATTCGGAATGCCTCCAAACATTATGGCGCTTTCGGTCTTTCGAAACGATACAAACGCGAAACGCCAGAGATAAAAGGCCTTGGTGAAGTTGCCCTGGGCGCGGGCGGATTGTTCTTCGTCGGTGGCCTCGCACTCGGTTTGTTTCAGCGCCCATTCGGCCCAAGCCCAATCCTGGGGCCTAGGCGAGGACTCCTCAGAATGGTTGCCGGGGATTTTGGGGGTGGATGCTCTTGCCACGTCTGACACCACTTTCACATCGGATCGTTCATTCGTCAAGAAATGCAAACGTCTGTATGACAGTGATTTACGCCACTTGATGCGTTGTGCGCGTTCGCTAACCAATTTTTTACGGTCGTCCAGTTGCCGAATTTTTAAGGGGGAGGGAGATTGGTCCGACTTTGCTAAACCCCTCCCATTCGCCCCCCCCGACAGCCCTACCCCCACGGATCAATCAACTCGATCCCGCAACCTTCGAAGTCTCCAGTGTTCCGCGTCACCACCGCAGCCCCGGCGTTCTTTGCGATCGCCGCAATCATCAGATCCACCGCGTCCACGTGGAGTCCAGCCCGCTCCCGTGCCGCCGAAAGCTCGCCGTAACAACTGGCAGCATCCTCATCGAAAGGCAACACCCGCCCCCGGAACCCCCGCCCGATAAACTCCGCAAACCGTTGCACCAGTCCTTCCCGGCGCGTCCCCGCCGGCAAGCGCTGCAGACCGCGTCCGATCTCCGCCAAAGTAATCGCCGTGACCGCCAACGTGATCGCTTTCTGCCCCGCCACCCACGCCAAAACCCTCGCCTCGGGCCCTTCCCTCATCAGTTCGGAAATCACGTTGGTATCCAGAATCTTCATTCCGGAAAGACCACCGCCTCCCGTCCCGATCCCCGGAGCGGAAGCTCCAACTCCACCCCGCCCTCCGCTCCGAAACACTCCCTGGCCAACTCACCCAAATTCAGCAGTAGCGCCCCCTCCACCTGCGCGGCCTCCTGCAGGATTTGCCGTGCATAGGCCTCCAGCGACACTCCGCACTTCGCTGCGGCCACCCGCAACCGCTCCTTCGTCCGGTCCGGCAAGTCCCTGATCGTCATGTTGGCCATGAGTTCAATGTAGTCAATGAAATCATTGATGTCAAACGCTCCTCTCTTCCCAACAGAGGGACAGATCAATCAACTCAAGCTCCCCGACCTCCATTGATCCGCCGATAAAACATCGGCCACTCCAACATCTGGAAACTCCCCGGGATCGCGAAACGTTGCCTTCCTTCGGACCGACCACGCCCCCACCCAGCAAAAGTGGCGGGACCATCCCGGTCCCCACCCCGCTACCTCCGCCCCCGCCGGATCATCCACTCCACCACCAACAGGTTCGGCACAAACCCCAGCCACGCTACCAAGCGATAGGTATCCATCGGCGGCGGTGCAAAGGCCATCACGATCGCATACTTCAAGATCCTCAACGTGATCGCCGACAGGGTCAGCGCGTAACTCCGCATCATCCACTCCCGATGCGCCCCCCAGCGCCGCTTCATCGCCAGGCGCCAGCCCAGCGCCGTGGTGCCCATCCACAGCACCGCCAGCGTCGCAAACGCCATCCGCGAGGTGACCCCGCCATTCGCATACAGCGCCATGATCAAACTCGCCGGCCCGGTCACCAGACACACCGTCACCACATAGGCCTTCCCCATCCACCGGTGCACCGCCGGATGCCCCTTCCGGATCCAGCCCGCGAACTGCGTGAACCCCGCCAGCAACGGAATCATGCCCATCGCGGTGGACATCACCACCAAACTCACCCCCGTCGAGCAGAAAAACGCCGCCCTCCTCAAGCACTACGAAAACTACTCCGAGGAATACTACGATTCCTTCGGACGCTGAGCGGTATTCCTTCGGCCGCTGAGCGGTCCCGCCTCGGGAATACTCCATCCCCCCTCAAAATCCGGCCCGCGAGTACTTCGAAATCGCCGCGTCCCCATACATGAACCGGCACCGCTCCCCGCTCGTCAGCGTCCCCAACCCGTAGCCCGAGGATTCCGTCAGCTTCTTCACGTTCACCCTCCCGCTCCGCCCGTCGGTGATCGTGAACTTGAACACCGCCTCCCCGCTTCGCCCCACCGAGGCATAACTCCCCGTCAGCGTCTTCCCCTGCTTGCTGTACATCGAGTAGGTCCCGCCGACTACCGTGTTCGTCCCCGTCCCCTCAAAGACCTCCCCCCGACTGGTCTTCACCATCGCCGGCACCCCCGCACAGGACGACAACACCAAGCCGACCATCACCAAACAAAGCATCCCTTTCATCACAACCCCACTCATACCCGGGTCCCCTCCCCGGCGCGAGACCGAAAGCGCCCCCCGTGGCGTGGCCAGCTTGCCCTCCGAAGCGTTTCGCGAAGGACGGGTCCCGGTCGCAGGCCCCTTGCCCGAGACAACAATCGCACACCAGCGCCCTGACCCGCTCCCCCTCCCAGAGTTCCTCCGCCTGAAACAAATGAGTTCGGACAAACTCCTCTCTGGGATCTCAACACCATCTCCCGGCCTCGCCATCTTCCAATTCTTTCGCTGGATTTCCCCGCCAAAACCACCCATCACTGGTGTGCCTCTTCCCCACCTCCGTGCAGCCCCCGCCCGAACACCCCACCCCGCCACCCCGCCACCGCGAGGGCTCGCACAAGCTGCGAACCCGGCAACGCCTCGGCAAATTCCGCATCGAGAAGTGCCTCAGCGACGGGCCCTACTCAAACGTCTATCGCGCCCTCGACACCATCGAAGGCATCCGCGTCGCCCTCAAGATCCCCCACCCCCACCTCGCCGACGACACCTTCCTCGAATCCTTCCGCCAGGAGGTCCGCATCAGCGCCAAGCTCGACCCCGCCTACGTGGTCGGCGTCAAGGATGCCAATCACGTCGGCCCCTACTTCGTCATCGCCTATCCCCTCGGGCTGGAAACCCTCGCCGATCGCATGCAACGGCGCATGGCCCTCTCCACCCTGCTCGACTTCGCCCATCAGGCCATCGAAGCCACCGCGCACATCCACGAGCAGCGCGTCATGCACTGCGACATCAAACCGGAAAACTTTATCCTCTTCCCCAACAACAACCTCCGCCTCACCGACTTCGGCATCGCCAAACTCGCCCACCGCACCCGCGTCGGCTCCGGCTCCGGCACCCTCGGCTACATCGCCCCCGAGCAGGCCATGGGCAAACCCTCCTTCCGCTCCGATGTCTTCGCCCTCGGCCTCATCATCTACAAGATGCTCACCGGCCACCTCCCCACCTGGCCTTTCGACTGGCCCCAACCGGGCCTCGACCGCCTCCGCAAGAAGGTCCACTCCGACCTCATCGCCCTCCTCCAAAAATCCCTCCAAGTCTATCCCTCCAAACGCTACCGCGACGCCTGCCAGATGCTCGATGCCTTCGATCGCATCAGGAACAAAATCCGCACCCCGCGCCCCAGGAAAAAACCCGCCGACCCCGCCACCGGCCAGCAGGACTGGACCACGGTCCGCTTCAAGCAGTTCAAACAAGCCTTTGGCCGCCAACTTGAAACCCGCCTCAGCTGCCCGAAATGCGAGGGTCCCCTCTCCGAGGCGATGCGCCACTGCCCCTGGTGCGGCACGGAACGCAAAAAACACCGCAAGCCCACCAACTTCCCCGCCCGCTGCCCCCGCTGCCAGCGCGGCATGAAACTCGACTGGCAGTTCTGCCCCTGGTGCCACGGCCCCGGATTCGAAATCACCACCACCCGCGAGTTTCCCGACAAACGCTACTCCGCCACCTGCGACAACCGCAACTGCTCCCGCCGCGACCTGATGCCCTTCATGAAATACTGCCCCTGGTGCCACCGCCTGACCCGCAAAAAGTGGACCATCGAGGGCAGCAAGGATCGCTGCCCCTCCTGCCAGTCCGGCATCGTCCGCGCCTTCTGGTCCTACTGCCCCTGGTGCGCCAAGCGCATCGCCTCCAAGTAATCACTCTTCCGCATGTCTGAACTCCAAGTCACCCCGGCCGTCTATCGCGAATGCAACATGGACACCGTCGTCCGGCATCTCCTCCCGGGAGGTGAGGCCGTCGTCTTCTCCTCCCGCTCCCCCGACAAGGATTCCGCCAACGAGGATGCCGCCGCCATCCATTCCTTCGGAGACAGCGCACAGGTCCTCACCGTCGCCGACGGCATGGGCGGAGGCCGCCTCGGCGAAACCGCTTCCCGCCTCACCATCGAGGCCATCGAGGAAAGCCTCCTCGCCGCCGCGGAAGGCGACCTTGCCCTCCGCTCCGGCATCCTCTCCGGCATCGAAAATGCCAGCGATCGCATCAAGGATGTCGCCCAAGGTGCCGGCACCACCGTCGCCACCCTCGAAATCACCGGCCACTCCGTGCGTCCATACCACGTCGGCGATTCCGTCATCCTCATCGTCGGACAACGTGGAAAAATCAAGCTGCTCACCGTCCCCCACTCCCCCGTCGGCCTCGCCGTGGAAGCCGGCGTCCTCAATCACGACGAAGCCATGCACCACGAGGACCGACACATCATCCTCAATTACGTCGGCTCCCCCGAAATGCGCATCGAAATGGGCTCCGTCGTCACCCTCGCCCGCCGCGACACCGTCCTCATCGCCAGCGACGGCCTCGTCGACAACCTCACCATCCCCGAGATCGTCGCCCTCGTCCGCAAAGGCCCCCTCGCCAAAGCCATCCAATCCGCCGCCGAGCAGGCCCGCCAGCGCATGAGCGCCCCCACCCCCGGCCAACCCTCCAAACCCGACGACCTCACCATCGTCGCCTACCGGAGACGCTAATACCGCACCTCCGCCCCCGCAAACACCCCCCGTCCTCTCCCGTGCTCCGCCGCACCAAAGAAACTGGCATACTCATACTCCTCATCCCCCAAATTCTCCACCCGCACCGACAACGCCAATTGCTCGGTCACCTCATAATTCCCATACATCCGCACCAACACATAATCCCCCACCCGATCCCCGCCCAAACTCCGCTCCCCCACATAACTGACCCCCGCCCCGACCGCCAACTTCTCCGTGGCCTCCCAACGCACGTGGCCATCCACCACCTGATCCGGCACCCCGTTCAACGACCTCTGCAAATACGTATAGGCCACCCCATAGGCCACCGCCCCTCCACACCCTTCCCCGGCCACCTCCACTTCCAATCCGTTCGCATTCCCCTTCCCCGCCGCATTCATCCCCGGCGCCCCGAACGGATCCACGATCAAATCCTCCACCTCGTTCTCAAACCAGGTCATCCTAACAAGAATATCATCGCCAATCTCCTGCTCAATCCCCACATCCCATCCCTCCGACCGCTCCGGCCCCAACAACGGATTCCCGGGATCAAACGGACCGCCATTCAACTCCAACAAACTCGGCGTCCGAAACGCCGTCCCGTAACTGCCCCGCAACGTCGTCCCACTCCGCGCCATCCGATACGCCACCGCCCCCCGCCACGTGAACTCATCCCCATAGCTGTCATATTCCTCCCAACGCCCACCCCCCGTCAGCGTCAACCCCTCACAGATTTCCCACACATGGTTCCCATAGAACCCATACTGGCCCCCCTCCCCCGGAAATGAAAAATCCCGGGCGAACTCGGTGTGCTCATACAGCGCCCCAAAGGTGGTCAGATGCGCGTCGCCACTCTGCCACTCATTCTCCCACACCACGCTGTACTTCTCCGCGTCCGTCGCAAAAGTCGAGGGCTCCCCGTAATCATACGCTTCCTGATACCCCCCCAGCGTCAGCCGCGAGGTCCAATCCGGATGCACCAACACCTCCCCATACAGCGTCCCCAGGGTGTAATCCGTGAAGTTCTCCCCCCCGAAGGAATCATGATACTCCGCATCCCCCCCGCGCACCGTCATCCCCACCGTCACCGCATCGCTCACCGCGTCATCCAGCCGCAGCGCATACGAATTCTGCCGATGAAACAAGTCGGTCGCCCCCCCCTGCGGATCGTTGTCGGTCTGCTCCCAACCGCCATGCAGCGCATAGGACAGCTTCCCGATCTCCCCACTCGACGATACCCCCGCCCGCCGCGACCCAAACGATCCTCCCTCAAACCCAAGGCGCGTCACCGGATTCCCCGCCCCCCGCGCCGTGCGGATCGAAACCACTCCCCCGATCGACTCCCCGCCATAGAGCGCACTCTGCGGACCCCGCAGCACCTCGATCGTTCCCACCCCGTCCAATAGGGCGTTCCCCAAAAAATTTCCGGACACCACCGAGGAGTCGCTCAGGCGAATCCCGTCCACCTGCAAATGGCTTTGCGCCGTCCCCGTCCCGCGCAAAAAGAGCGAACTGATCGATCCACGCTGACCGCCGACCGACTCCGAAAACACCCCCGGCGATCGCCGCAACGCCTCCTCCAACGTATTGATCCCCTCCGCCTGCAACTCCACCGCATCCAGCACGGTCACCGAGTTCCCCACTTGCTCCCTCGGCGTCATCGCACGATTCGCGGTGACCACCGTTTCAGGAACAGACTCCACCGCGAGGAGGGATCCCCCCTGCAGTGCCAACACACAGAACGCGCCGACAATGGACGCTGATTTCGCTTTTTTCATTTCCATCGCTTGTGCGACCCGATCTCCGCGGGTCATGACAAACAACTCTCTCAGGCTGGTGCTCTGACTCGAAACCGGGACGAGGCACCTTCGCCTCCTCCCAACTCCTTACAGTGGCGGGACCGCTCCGGAATCACTGCCTGCGCAGCTGCACCGGATTCCCCATCTATTTCCTGCCCGTGCCACGGGCCTCCCGAAAAAGGCTCCGGCTTTCCCGGAACCCCGACACTCCACCACATCCACTCCCTCCCCTCAACCCTTTTCTCCTCCCATCCCCCCCCCAACCTTGAAGCCTGACCTGGTGGTCCGACCGGAATGCCACCGTCTCCAAGCGAGGGCCGTGCGGGAATCCTTGCAACATCAACTACTCTCCCTTCACCGGGCGAGCTCCCGGAGGTGGACCTCGACCGACCGCGCCAGCGCGTCAAGATCGTAGCCGCCCTCCAGCGTGGACACCACCCGTCCCTTGGCGTGCTTCTCCGCAGCGCTGACAATCCAGCGGGTCACCCAGGCGAAGTCTTCTTCATCGAGCTGCAGGCCCCCGAGCGGATCGTCCCGGTGGGCGTCGAAACCCGCGGAAATGAAAATCAACTGGGGCCGGTGCTTCTCGATCGCGGGCGTCCAATCCCGCTCGATCGCAGCGCGAAAGGCCTCGCTCCCCGTGCCCGCCGGCAGGGGCGTGTTCACGATGTGATCCCGCTTCACGTCGTGGTAGCGGTGCGGGTAGAAGGGATGCTGGAAACTCGAACAGACGAGCACCTCCGGCCGGTCCTGGAACATCTCCACCGTGCCGTTCCCATGATGGACGTCGAAATCGAGCACCGCCACGCGGTCGATGCCCGGCGTCTCCAGGGCCGCGGCCGCGCCGACCGCAACATGGTTGAAAAAGCAGAAACCCATCGCCGCGTCGCTCTCGGCGTGGTGCCCGGGCGGGCGCATCGCACAGAACACGCGCCGCGCCTCCCCCCGCGTCAGCAACGCCACGGCCTCCTCGAGAGCACCGGACGCCAGTCGCGCCGCACGCAGGGTGCCCGGGGACATCGCGGTGTCGCCATCAAGCGCAACCAGCCCCTCCCCGGGGCTCGAGGCGAAGAGGTGATCGAGGTAGTCCGCCTCGTGGACGTGTTCGAGGGCCTCGCGGCTGACCAGGGGCGGCTCGCGGACATCCCAACCCTCAAGGGCCTTCCTCTCCCGAAGTTGGCGCATGATCGCCTGGCGCCGTTCCGGACGCTCCGGATGACCAGGGTGCATGCGGTGGGCGTCGCAATCGTCGTGCGTGAACAGGATCGGCTTCATGAAAGTAAGTGGGATTTCTGAATCAGGGCCAGCGCAATGGCGCCGACCTGCCAACTATTCCCCACCACTCTTGTCCGAACAACACATCAATTCCACGAAGGCCGTTTCCGCCGAACCCCATCCGCCACGAGGTCCGCCACAATCCCAGATCGACCGCCCCGGCCACCTCACGCCGCACCTTCCACCGTCCTTCAACGAGTCCAGCTCCGCACCCTTCGGATTCTCCTCACTTCCGCTCCCACAGGTCCCCCTCTTCCAACACCCCCTTCGCTCCCTGCCCATCCAACCACCCCTTCGCCCCCGCCTCATTCTTCAGATAGCTATCCCAAAAGGCCGTGCTCAACGCGATGATCGCCCGATGGTGATTCAGATTCCGGTGCTCCCGCCCCAGGATGGTCCGGTCCGAAAACGCCATGTGCTCCCCATCGTTCAACACCAGCTCATACTTCCCCCCCGGCGGCAGGGCCGGATACACCTTCCGCCGGTCCTCCGCCGTCGTCCGCCCGATCGAACTGCTGTCCTTCGTCCCCGTCATCAACATCCACGGGATCTTCACCTTCCCAAAGGCCGCCTCCGGAGTCCCCCAGGCCGGCAGGCTCGGACTCATCGCCAGCGCCGCATCGATCCGCCCCTCCGTGTACTTCGCGCCCCCCGGGAAACCTCCCTGCCCACTCACCGCCTGTGTCGTCACCGCCCCAAACGAATGCCCGCTCATCCCCACCCGCGTCAAATCCATCTTCCCATGCAACCAATGCCCCTCTTCCCCCTCCCACTTCTCCAACTGATCCAACACCGCCGTCACATCCGCAAACCTCGCCAGCGCGTTCTCCACATTCGCGGCCTCCTTCAACTTCGCAAACCGTCCCCCGCCCTTCGCCTCCTTCCACACCGCCTCGTCGCTCCCCGCATGCTGCATCGCCACCACCACATAGCCCCGCGCCGCCCAATGCCGCCCCACATACCCGTTGTTCTCCCGCGATCCCCCCAGCCCATGACTGAACAGCACCACCGGCAACGCCTTCGTCGCCTTCGCATCGTAATACACCCGCAACGGAATCTCCCGCCCCCGCTTCCCATCCACCATTTCCACATCTTTCTCTTCCACCGTCACCCCCTCCGGCAACTCCATCGGGTCATAGCCCTCCTTTAGCGTCAACCCCATCGCCACCGGCACCAACCCCATCATCAAAGAAATCACTATCGCCCTCACCCCCAATCCAACCCCACCACCCCTCCAAAGTTGCACCAAAACCAGCCCCTCTCCCCCTCTCCCTCACTTCCTCATTTCCTCATTTCCTCACTTCCTCACTTCCTCACTTCCTCACTTCCTCACTTCCTCACTTCCTCACTTCCTCACTCCCCCTCCTCCTCAAACACCGCCTTCAACTCCTCCTGCACCCCGTCATTCCCCGAAGACCGGTTGTTCTCAAAACGATTCAGCGAAGCCTTCCGATCCACCATGATCCCCGCCTTCCCGTTCTTTGTCACGGTGTTGTTCGCGATCTCCACCCGCGTCTGCGCATCCTTCACCACGATCCCGCCCAACAAATTCCCCAACACCTCGTTCCCCACCACTTCCCCCGCACTCTGATTAGCCACCGAAACCCCCAACTCCCGGTTTGTCTCGCTGGTGCAACTCTCCACCCGCGACAGCACCCCCGACGACATCAGCACCACCCCCGTCAAACCATTGCTCGTGAAACGCGACTTCCGCACCGTCACCCCGCCCCCGTTCCACGCATCCACCCCGTGCTGCAAATTCTGATCAAAGCGGCTCTCCATCACCGTCGCCCTGCTGCCTTCCCCATATATCGCCAGCCCGTCCCAACCACACTTGCTCACCCGCACACTCTGCATCCCCGCCTTCCCGCCATTGATCACCGCGATCCCGTGCCCCGATCCATTCTCCACCCATACATCCTCAAAAATCGCCTCCCCCCCATCCACCGTCAT
>Ga0209284_10001706_pt1 | contig 32669 bp, 25 predicted proteins | sample FRY03_FD_187211 | JGI IMG/M metagenome (GOLD analysis project Ga0209284, IMG submission 187211) | Freshwater microbial communities from Lake Fryxell liftoff mats and glacier meltwater in Antarctica - FRY-03 (SPAdes) (version 2) | ecosystem: Environmental > Aquatic > Freshwater > Ice > Glacier... | reverse complement strand
GCAGCTCACCCGGGTGCGGCTCGATCAGAAGGGCGCGATGCGCGCCTCGGACATCGAAGGATACTGCTCGAAGCAATCCGTCGCGGCGGGCGAGACGCTCGACATTTTTGTGAGTTCGAAACTCGCGGGGCAGTTCACGCTCGAGATCTTCCGCACCGGCTACTACGGAGGCAAAGGCGCGCGACTGATGCAAACCTTCGATCCCCTCCCCTGCAAACCGCAGACCGTGCCCGAGTCCACCCGCGGCGACCGCCACCTCCACGAGTGCCTCTGGGAGCCGTCGGTGACGCTCACGATTCCCGAAGACTGGCCCAGCGGCGTCTACCTCGGTCGCCTCTCCACACCCGACTCGACCGGAAAAGGCTACTGGCAGAACTATGTCGTCTTTATCGTGAAAGACGACCGGCCCGCCGATTTCTGCCTGCAATGCTCGGACAACACCTGGCAGGCCTACAACATGTGGCCCACGAATTTCTCGATCTACACGCACCCCAAAGGCAACCAGGGCCCGTGGGCGGACGTGAGCTTCGACCGTCCCTACGGCCTCTACTCGCAGATCTACGAGAACCCCATGTCCCTCGGCTCGGGCGAGTGGCTCTGTTTTGAGTTTCCCATGGCCTATTGGCTCGAGGAGCAGGGCTATGACGTGACCTATTGCTCGAACGCCGACATGGTCGATCCGGCCTATGCACGGCCCGATCGCTTCAAGGGCTTTCTCAGCAACGGGCACGACGAGTACTGGGACATCCGCGAGTATGAGAACGTCGTGAAAATGCGCGACGCGGGCACGAACCTGATGTTTTTCTCGGGCAATTCCGTCTGCTGGGTCACGCCGATGTCGCCGAGCGAGGACGGGAAAAATCCCAAGCGCATCATCTTCCGCGGCGGCCCCTACGGCGGGGATTACAAGTATGCAACCGCCCGCGAACGCGACGAGGGTCCCTTCCCCCATCGCGGTCCTGACGAAGGCTACCTGATGGGCTCGCGCAACGTCGATCCCGTCAACGGCGGCGGCGACTGGGTCTGTGAAAAGCCCGATCACTGGATCTTCGAAGGCACGGAGATGAAAAAGGGCGATTCCATCCCCGGTCTCATCGGATGGGAGTACCACGGTGATCCTCCGGCAGACATCCCCGGTCTCGAAGTCGTCGGGGCGGGTACGGCCCTGCAGGGCGGCGTCAATCCCCAGCAGTGGACCGCGACGATCTACCCGGGGCCGAAGGGCAATTTTGTATTCAACGCCTCAACGATCTTCTGGTGCCAGGGCCTGAGTTCTCCCCCGGGCCACATGCTACCCTGGTCGCACTGGTCGCGCCCGCACGGACCGGATGCCCGGGTGCAGCGGATGACGAAGAATCTGCTGGATCGGGCGTTGGGGGTGTGAAGAATCCCCCGCAGCATGGGCATCCAGCCCGTGCCTTCGACAGAGCAGCCCCGAGCCAACGTTCAACGCGATACCTATGCCGACTTCAATCCACCTCCGTCCCGCCGAAGGCATGGGCAGGATGCCCATGCTACTTACTGTCGCCCTGGCGGTATCGTCTGCCTTGTTTCTGTTCGCTGATGTTCCCGAGCCCGACCCTACCGTCGCTGCGCTGGATGCATCGTTTACCGAGCAGTATGAAACGGCGGGCCAGCCCCTGCGCGACTTGCGGGCCAAATACCTCGAGAAGGTCGAGGAATGGATGCTGCAATCCCAAAAAAATGGAGACCTCGAGGCGGTGATTGCCGCAAAGGAGGAGATCAAGAGGGTCCATCTTGATCGCATCGAGGTGAGGGTCGATGGCGAAGAGCGAGCCCTCGCCATGGTATCGAGCGCCGGGGTGGAGGCGCCCGTCGGGATCGGTCCCGCTTTCGGTAGTGTCGTAACGGTCGAAATGATGCGAGTCTTGGAGCTCAAACCTGATTGACTCTCTTCGCTCACTCTCTCTTTTTGCTCGATGTAACCTTAGTCGCTGGCGTCACGAAAAATCCCCTCGACCGCGACCTCAGTGACTGAAATAATCCCGCGACTATGATCCGTCCGCTTCTCTCACTCCTCGCCTTGCTGTCATTAAACGGGGCGCTGGCTCGCGCCGCCGACTTCCCCGAGCCCTACGACACGGAAAAAGCGGGCACCGCGCCCATGGCGGCGGAAGAAGCGGCAAAAACCGCCGTGCTTCCCGAGGGCTTTCGTCTTGAAGTCTTCGCCTCCGAGCCCGACGTGCGCCAGCCCATCGCGATCGACTTCGACGAACGCGGCCGGCTCTGGGTCGCGGAGTGCTACACCTTTGCGGAGACCCCGCTGCGATGGGATCTCAACCTCAACGACCGGGTCACCATCCTCGAGGATACCGACGGCGACGGCAAGTCCGACAAACGCACCGTCTTCTGGGACCGGGGCAAACGCCTCACCTCCGTCGCGGTCGGGGCGGGCGGCGTCTGGGTGACCTGCGCGCCGCAGTTGCTCTTCATCCCCGACGCGGACGGTGATCTCGTGCCCGACGGTGATCCTGTCGTGATGCTCGACGGCTTCGACGCCGAGACGATAGGCCACAACATCGTCAACGGCCTGAAGTTCGGTCCTGACGGCTGGCTCTACGGCCGTCACGGCATCACCTCGACCTCGCTCGTCGGCGTGCCGAACAGCCCGGAGGATGAGAGGATTCCCCTGAACTGCGCGATCTGGCGTTTTCATCCGGTCATGAAACTCTTCGAGGTCGTCTGCCACGGCGGCACGAATCCATGGGGGATGGACTGGAACGAGGACGGCCAACTCTTCTACACCAACACCGTGATCGGCCACCTCTGGCACGCCATTCCCGGGGCCTACTACGAGCGCATGTTCGGCGCTCATTTGAATCCGCTCGCCTACGAATACATCGGCCACACTGCCGATCACTACCACTGGGATCGCGGCTCGGAAAAGTGGAGCGACATCCGGAAAGGGATCAGCGACAAGACGAGCGAACTCGGCGGCGGCCACGCCCACATGGGCTGTCTCATCTACCAGGGCGGCGTCTGGCCAAAGCAATACCACGGCAAGCTTTTCACCTGTAATCTGCACGGCCGACGCATCAACATGGACATCCTCGAACGCGAGGGGAACGGGTATGTCGGCAAACATGCCAAGGATTTCCTCCAGATGCAGGATCCGTGGTTTCGCGGACTCGACCTCATCACCGGCCCGGATGGTCAGGTCTGGATGAACGACTGGAGCGACACGGGCGAGTGCCATGACAATGACGGCATTCATCGCAGCAGCGGGCGGATTTATCGCATTGTCTACGATGGGCCTGACAAAGGCACACCAACACCGGGGCGACCGGAGTGGCTGACGCAACGGGGCCGGGCACCGGTGATCCCGATTCGCTACGACGCTCTCGCCGCCGTCGTTGATTACAAGACACTGCTCGCCTCGGAGAGCGAAGGCAGGCGGGCCATGGGAGTGCGCTGGCTCGTCGAAGACGCGGCAGAAGATGATGCGGTCGTGCCGCAACTCGTGAAACTGGCTAAGTCCGATCCCTCCGCGCTCGTGCGTCTCGAACTCGCCTCCGCCCTGCAACGGCTCGCCGAAGAAGATGGTCGCTTTGCCCTCGCGGCAGCTCTCTCAGCTCACGCCGAAGACGCCGGTGATCGGCAGCAGCCTCTACTGATCTGGTATGGCATCGCGCCAGCCGTCGCCGCCGATCCCGATCGAGCGGTCGAACTCGCCCTCTCCTCCAAACTACCCAACGTCACCCGCCTCATTACGCGCCGCCTCGCCGAGCGCTTGGAAGAGGCACCCGGGCCGGTGAACAACCTCCTCACTCGCGCCACCGACACGAACCGCCTCCCCATCCTCCGCGGTCTCAACGAAGCGCTCGAGGGCTGGGCCAAAGCCCCGAAGCCGGCGGCCTGGAACACCATTGCCAAAGCAGGTGGCGACGAGGAAACACAGACCCTCATCCGCGAACTCTCCCTCGTCTTCGGTGACGGTCGCGCCCGCGACGAGCTGCTAGCCATCGCCGCGAACGCCGAGGCCGATCCGGGAGCGCGACGCGCCGCTTTGACGAATCTCGTTCGCAATCCCACTCCCGACCTTCTTTCCAAACTCAAGGAATGGACGAACGATCGCATCCTCGCCCGCGAGGCCATCCTCGGGCTGGCGAACTACGACGACCCCGAGATCCCGACCCGCATCCTCAATCAGTGGAAGCGCGACACCTTCCTGCGTCCCGCCGCGATGGACACGCTCGTGTCGCGGGTCGCTTACGCGAAAGTCCTCCTGACACGCATTGCCAATGGAGAAATCCCCCGCGACGCGATCACCCCCTTCCACGCCCGCCAGATCCAGAGTCTCGGCGACGAAACCCTGAGCAAAGCACTCGGCGAAGTCTGGGGCGAAGTGCGCGATACGCCCGAGGCGATCAAGACCGAGATCGCGGACTGGAAAACGCTGCTCACGCCCGAGATCATCGCCAAGGCCGATCCCGCGAAGGGCAAGACCACTTTTGCCGCCCTCTGCGGCGCCTGTCACAAGCTCTACGGCGAAGGCGGCGCGATCGGACCCGACCTCACCGGGAGCGACCGGCACAATCTGGACTATTTGTTAGGCAACATCGTCAATCCCAACGAGGTCGTGCCCGCCGACTACCTGCTCACCGTTTTCACGCTGAAGGACGGACGCGTCGTCTCCGGCGTCGTGCCCGAGCAGAGTGAAAAGACGATCACCGTGCAGACGCCGGTGGAGAGGCTCGTGATCCCTACCGACTCGATCGCGAAGCGCGAGTCGATGCCCGTCTCTCTCATGCCCGAGGGCCTGCTTAAGACGATGGACGAGACGGCGGTGAAAGACCTGATCGCCTATTTGATGACCAGAAACCCGGTCGCGGCGAAATGATCATCACGCGTCCCTAATTCCCGGTAGCATGGGCATCCTGCCGATGCACATCACTTTGACGCTGGAGAAAGGTCGAAGTCGAATCGCTCCGAAACGTGCCCCCGTCGAACTTCATGCAGGAATGTTGCTTGTTCCTCATTCGATCGCGCAACCACGGGGCATGGGCTGGAAGCCCGTGCTACTTTTTCAGGCCACCCGGACTCCGGCCATTTCGACCAACCGCAGACAGACCCGCTCACGCCGCCTTCGGATCCTTCGCCGCCTTCGGCTCCTCGGGCTCCTTCGGCACCGGCGGATACTTCTTCGGGTCGAGAGCGGAGAGGACTTCATAGACGCCCTCTTTCTCGACCTTCATGAGCGATTCGTCTTTCTCATACAACTCGCGCAGGATCTCGACGATGCGGGGATGACGTTCGCCATTGGCGATGAGGGCACCTGCGGCAAACTCGGGCAGCTCTTTGTACATCGGCACGTAGCCATCCGGAATGGTCACTCCGGGCGGATTATCCGGCGCCTCTTTGAAACGGAACGAAATCACGATCCGCCGGATCGCACTCTCCGACCCGGTCGCGTAAAAGTAGCCCCAAAGCATGTCCATCGTGGCCCTCTTATCGAGCGGCATTTCAAGGATCTTCTCGGTCTCCTGTTTCTGCTCGTCGTAGATTTTGCCGAAGACCTCACGCATGATCCGGTCGGCCCCGGCCGTGCGGGAAAAGAGCATCGCGGTGTGCACGACCTGCAATTGGCCGGGCGAGAGACCGGTGAGGTCCTCGTACCACCGCTGGAGGTCTCCCTCGTTCTGCCGGATGAGCTGGCTGATAAAAGCGATCAGGGCGGGACGGGCGTGCTCGTTGTCGAGAGTGCCATCGCCGGCCCAGTCCTTCATCCGCGTGACGAACTGTTCGGGAGTGGGGTTCTCGTAGTAAAACTCGAGCCAGTCTTTCTCCGGGGGATCCGCCGGGGCATCCTGAGACTGCAACGCAACGGCTCCGCAAAACAGGGCCGGAGCGAGGAAAAGAACCGCGAAGAGGAAATATCGGGACATATTCATAGAGAATCACAGATGGGGACTTACTTACCAGCGCTATTGTTCATTTTCCGCTTGAAAATTCCTCAAAACGGATAGATTCCCCCTCACCATGGCGAAATTGAGTTGGATCACCCGAAACGCGCGCAAGCAGCGCACCGTAAACAAGTATGCGAAGCTTCGTGCCAAGCTGAAGGCAGAGAAAGACTATGATGGTCTGACCATGCTTCCCCGCGACGCGAGCCCGACTCGTCTCGTCAATCGTTGTGAAGTGACCGGTCGTCGACGTGGTTACCTCCGTCGTTTCCGCATGTCACGTATCACCTTCCGCGAAATGGCCTCCAACGGGATGATCCCCGGAGTGACCAAGTCGAGCTGGTAAATCGCGACTTTTCACGGGCCGTCTCACACGGCAGTCGAGAGCGGGGTCTGATGACTCCGCTTTTTTCGTTTGCGCGACCCTCGCTTCTTCCGCAGGTGCAAAACCCCGCTAATCAGTTGCAAAACAGGTCCCGAGCGGAGAAGTTTCCCCATGCCTCTCTACGAATACATCACAAGCGATCTCGAGAAAGGCTGCCGCATTTGCAAGAAAGGCTTCGAGATCCGGCGCCCGCTCACACGGCCGGCGCTGGAGGCGTGTCCGCTCTGCCGCAATCCGGTGAAAAAGCTAGTCTCCCGGGGCATCACCTCGCCGAAGATCACAAAACCGCTCTCGGTCAGTGATGCTAAGAAAGCGGGCTTCACCGTGCTCGAAAAGCGCGATGAAGGCACCTACGAGAAGCTCTAGACCGACGCTCCCCGCCCTTATGGCGCCGCTTTCGGGACGATCGTCAGTTCGCCGTTCTCGATGCGGATGTCTTCGATCCTCTCGACCATCGCGGCGATCTCGGGGTCTTTGCCGGCGTCTTCGAAGAGATTCTGTTTGCTGAACTCGGTCATGAACTGGCTCGGAATCTCAGCCCCGTTCACTTCGAGCCCCTCGATGTAGAGCGCTGGCCGCCCGGCCGCCATCCCCAGCGAGAAGGTCGCCACGCCATTGAAATATCTCCCTTTCACCGCCTCGGCAAGAAAGGGCACGGGGATCTCGATATCGTCGAGATTCAGGCTGACCTGGCTGCGCAGGGTGCTCTCCTCCACCGTCACGCTCGCCCGATCCGCGAGCGCTTTGAAGGACGGGTGATGCTGGATCAGCGCATTGATATCCTGCCCCGAGAGGACCAGCGGCACCGGGGTCGCCCCTGTCGCGAGGCCAGCCTGGAAAGCGCTGAACTTCGCGACGGACTGCTCGATCTCAGCCGGCGACAGCTGCAGCATCTCGATCTTGACCGGTTCGGTCGCGGTGTAGCCACCGATCAAGTCGGTCGCCTGGGTCTTAACCCAACCGGAGAGAAAGTATCCGACGATCGCGAGGATCAGGAGCAGCCCGAGGCAGCCGCAACCGCAGCCGAAGAACCATTTCCGACCCGAGCCCGACTTGGGAGCATCGGGCTGGAACTGAGGTTGCTGTTGCAGACCCTGGTAGGGATTCGGCGAAGGCTGCGGCGTCAGCGGAGGAGGAACGTCGTTCATGGAGAAAATTGTAATTTACGATTAGCAGTGACTATACCATTTCACGCGGAGTTCCCAAGAAAATTAAGCGTCACGGGCCACAGGCAGGCAGGCCCCCACTCATCCCGTCGCGAGGTGACGGGGCATGATCAGTTCAACGAGCTGTGCCGCGGTCCACTCCACAAGACCCCAGTGTTCTTCCCCGAATTCCAGGCGGGCCACGGCCAAGGTCGGGAAGTCGGTGACATCTCCGTCACCCGAAAAGGCATTCACGGCCTCATGCATGCCCGGGTTGTGCCCGAAGATCATCACCGTCCCGGCAGACTCGTCGAGTTGCTGGACGATCCGCAGAATGACAGCGGGTGGGGCGAGGTAGAGACCGGGCACCTCAAGGATGTCTTCCGACGAGTAGCCCATTGCCCCTGCGATCATCTGAGCGGTCGTCGCCGCCCGCACGGCCGTGCTTGAGACAACGAGATCGGGTTTCACCCCCCGTTGCATCAGCGCGGCGGCCATGTGCGGAGCGTCACGCAACCCGCGCTCGTTGAGAGGTCTGTCGTGATCGGTCAGCCCGGGATGATCCCAGTCGGATTTTCCGTGCCGGATGAGGAGAAGTTGTTTCATGTTGTGCGCGGAGAAATGGTTCGCCCCACCGAGAGGAGTCTATTCGTCTCGAAAGTTCAACGTCTCTTTTTGATTTTCTCTCGTGACAGTCCCCGATTTCGTCAAATCGCGGGTGCGGTCCCGGCGTTGCCCGTTTTCTCAATGAGGGCGGCGATCATTCTCACTTCCTCCTTATCCGCCACGATTGGGAGCGCGACCTCGGCCCGTTCCAGGGCGAAAGCATGATGGCGAGTCGCCGAGGGAGTGGGAGTCGTCATGGGACCAAGGTCTTGTCTTGGATTTCTCCAGTCAGCATCGAGCGTGGATCGCCTCCCTGCAAGCTTCTGCGGCAATCCTAAGAGAGGACTTGTCTGCGCCAATTCGTCATCTTGACAGAAGGCGTCCACCTCGCCAAGCTCATGTTAGACTATCCAACTGTATTCCCATGTCGAAATCAGCTTTTCTGTTGCACTCCGTCACCCTCGCGCTTCTTCTTTCCAGCTCCGCGCTGAGGGCGGATAACTGGCCCAATTGGCGGGGACCGCATTTCAACGGTTCTTCGACCGAGACCGGCTTCCCCGCAGTCTTCTCCCCGACCGAAGGCCTCGCCTGGAAAACGGACCTCCCCGGCGAAGGTGCCTCGACCCCCGCCGTGTGGGACGACGCCGTCTTCCTGACCGCCGTCGATGAGAAGGAAGACGCGGTCGTCGGGATCCGGATCAGCGCAAAAACCGGTGAGATCGTCTGGTCAGTGCCCTTCGGCAAAGGCGTGCGCATCGACGAGCGCAGCACCTATGCGGGCGCCTCGCCCGTCACCGACGGAAAAACGGTCTGGTTCTTCAGCGGCAACGGCGACCTCGCCGCCTACGACTTCGAGGGCAAGCAACTCTGGCATCGCGACATCGAGGCCGACTACGGCGACTTCGCCTTTCAATGGACCTTTTCCAGCTCTCCCCAGCTCTACGACGGTCTCCTCTACCTGCAAGTGCTCCAGCGCGATGTCCCCGTAAATGGACGCGGACGAACCGACGGACCGATCGAGTCCTACCTGCTCGCGATGGATCCCGCCACCGGCGAGACGAAATGGAAACACATCCGCCCCAATGATGCCGTGCAGGAGTCAAAGGAAGCATTTTCCACTCCCATTCCCATCATGCACGACGGTCGGCCCGAACTTGTCATCTCCGGCGGTGACTGCCTCACCGGCCACGATCCCGCAACCGGCAAAGAGCTGTGGCGCTGGAGCACTTACAATCCCGGCAAGATCGGTCACTGGCGCCTCGTCCCCTCCCCCGTCTATGGTCAGGGTGTCTTCCTCGTCTGTGCGCCCAAGGGAGACCCGGTCTACGGCATCAAGGCGGGCGGGAACGGCAATCTCTTCGACACGTCAAAACTCTGGATGAGCGAAGGCAAAGAAATGACCTCCGACGTGCCGACGCCACTCTTCTACGACGGGTATTTCTACATCCTCAACGACCGCAACAAGTTCCTCAACTGCGTTCACCCGGTCTCCGGTAATGTCGTCTGGAGCAAAGCGATCGACGCCAAGACCAAGCTGGAAGCCTCGCCCACCGGCGTCGACGGCAAGATCTACCTCATCAGCCACCTCGGCGAAGTCTTCGTCTACAGCGCCGGCGTCGCGGGCGGGGAATTGCTCAACGCGACGAACTTCGGCACGTCGCAGAGCGTGAACATCCGCGCCTCCATCGTCCCGGCCAACAAGACCCTCTACATCCGCACCGACAACGTGCTCTACGCGGTAAGGAAGTGATCACCCGAACCGCAGCGCCTTGTCGCGCATGCGGCGCATCGACCACTCCGTCGTGTAGTCCTCGAGCCGCTCCAGCGGCACCCAGGCGAGATCGTGAGACTCTTCCGAGACGATGAAGTCCCCGCCACCCGTGTCGCGGACGAGGAAACGCACGTCGTAGTGAAAATGCGCCGGGTCCTCCTTCCTCGCAGGAATGCCGTGGATATCGAGATCAAAAATCCCCGACTCCACCGGGAGCAGCGAAGTCAGCCCCGTCTCCTCGAGACATTCCTGCATCGCCACCGCGAGGACATCGCTGTTCCCGTCCGCATGCCCGCCCGGCTGCAGCCAGAGATTGAGTTTACGGTGATGTGTCAGGAGCGTTTTCTCCCCGCTTTGATCGAGAATCCAGGCCGAGCCTGTGACATGCCCCTCGGCGAGACTGCGCTCGAAGCAGAGCGGATTCCGCGTCACGAAATCCCGAAAACGCAGCGTCGTGTCGCCCTCGGCGGGGTGCCGCATCAGATAATGTTCGAGGAGAGAGAGGAGCGACTGGCGATGCATGATTAGCGGGCCGACGACTAAAGCCCCGATTCGCCCCCTTGTCGAGCGGAGGCCCGCCGGGCACCGATCACTTGAAGTAGCGCTTCAGCACCGCCTGCTCATCCGGTCGCAGCGTCTCGCGCGAGACCGCATCTCCGCCCTGTCCCGTCGAACTGACCCCGCCACCCGTCCTTGGCCCGGTCGCAGACTCATCGAGCTCGCGTTCCGTCTCGCCCAGTCCGAGGACTTCGCCTATCGCTGCGCGCGAGAAATCCTCATTCTTGACCTTCTCAATGTTATTCGTGCCGAGATCGTCTTCCGTGTCCCCGAAAAAGAGCGGCGCATCGCCACGCCCTCGGTCCACCCCGCCCCGCCCTGGAACCATTCCCATTCCCATTCCCATGCCCGGCTGCATCGAAGGGTCATCCCCCATCGCCGGCAGCCCCTCGAGCGACCCGAGCGCGCCGGAACCCTTCTGCAATTGCTCCTGCAGAGACTTCAGTTGCTCGGCCGAGAGGCCGGAGAGCGTCTCCTCCCCGAGGCTGGACGGATCGAGCTCTTGCAACTGCTTCATGAGCGCCTCGTTCGCCGCGAGCCCGTTTCCGTCGAGAGCCTCGAGCGCTTCCTGGAACTCACGGAGCTTCTCCGCCCGCGCTTCCTCACTCATCTGTTTGGAAAAACCTTTCAGCGCCGAGATATTGCGATCGAGAGCCGCCATCTCTCTGGCCATGTCCCGTAGCTGCCGCCCCAGATTGTCAGCGAGGGTGTCCGTCGCCTCGAGGCTGGAGTGACTGAACCACTCTTCTTCGGGCTGGTCGCGGAGCTCCTCGATGCGGCTCTCGAGTTCTTCGATGGCGCTTTCTTCGATCAGATTCTCCTCTTCCAGCGTCGCGAGCCAATCCTCCATCTGCTCCCACGCCCCCGGCTCGACCGGAGCGGCAAGATCACCGGCAAGCGCCTCCTTCACCGGCACATACCAGGCCGCTGCGACGAGAGCCAGAGCCAGCAAGGCCGGGAGCAGCGCGCGACCGTAGAGCCAGCGGAAGGCCGCCGCAGAGCGGTCCTCGACACTCGCCGGCCACGGGCCGACCCGCGCATAAGCTGTAGTGAGGCGGTTGTGCAATTGAAGCCGATCATCGAGCCGCACGAGGCCTTCCTCGAGCCCGATGAAGCGACGGCGACTGAGAAGCCACGCGACGAGAGCGAGTAAAAGAACGATGCCGCCCAGACTGCCAGCGACCACGGGCAGAGTCAGGAGCGATGCCGCATAGGTTCGCGCCGCAAGGATCACCAGAGCAAAAACCACGAGAGAGACCACCACCAGCGCGTTAAAACGATCCAGCCACCAACCGAGATTCACCCTCCGCGCGAGAGAGGCAGCGCGCCGGGTCCAGAAGCGTTCCTGAGCGGTGGGATTCATTTCCCGAAAGCCTAGGATAATCCCGTGTCCTACGCAAGGCCGGACGCGGAACGGGCCCGGATCAGGGAACCACGAATGGAACGAATCTTACGAATGAGGCAGCTGCCCCGCATCCGTGACGAGGTCGGAGGCTTTCGCACTGCGGGCCGGGGGAGTAGCGGAACTTGCCAAAGTTCCTCTGGGCGTGGGATGATTCGGTTCTGACGAATCAAATGGGATCGCGAAGGCCGCTATTGCCAACCAAAAAGGTCATCTACCGCGACTCTTTTAATTACACGATTCGGAGAGATTGACATCAATCGAATGTCGGATCTGTGTCCTAAAAAACTAGGATAGGATCAAGTCAGTAAAACATGACCGAACATTCCGGCCTCACAGAAGCCGGCTACAGGTCGCGCCGCACCCTGGCGCTCCCAACCTGCCGCCGAACCTCTTCCATAAGCTCCGCCAGCTTCATCGAATCTTCATGCCGGTGAGTCGGACTTTCAATGAGTCCTTGGTCGAGCGCCTCCATGACCGCCCGGATCTCAGCCCCGACCATGCCGCCTGAATCGTTTCGATAGATCTCTACCACTTCCCCGCCTCTCAACAAGGTCGCTTCAGTAGCAGCGTGAAACAACGGGATCTCGATCCTGCCTTCGGTCCCGAAGATGCTTGCCGACATCGCCTCCGGAGTTTCGAAAGAACAGGTCATCGCCGCCGAGGCACCCGAGGCGTGGCGGGTAATCATCGCGACGGAGCCCTCCACCCCCGTCCCCGTGAGAGAACCCGTTGCGAAGATTTCCTCCACCTCGCCGAGGAGGTAACGGGTAAGGTGCAGCGGATAAATGCCGACGTCGAGAACCGCCCCGCCACCGAGCGCCGGATTCATGAGCCGGTCTTCCGGATCGGAGGGGCCTTGAAAGCAAAAGTCAGCCCTCGCCAGTTTGAGATCGCCGATTTTCCCTTCATCGATCCATGCCTTTGCCCGCTGGATCGCGGGCAGGAAGCCGGTCTTCATCGCCTCCATTAAAAACACTTTTTCCCTAACTGCTAACTCAATCAGCGCCTTCGACTCCTCAGGGCGATGACTGAGCGGCTTTTCGCAGAGGACTGCCTTCCCGGACCGGATTGCGGCGCCCGCCACGCCCGCATGAAAAACGTGAGGAACGACCACGTAGACAATATCGACTTCGGGATCTGCAAAGAGTTCGTCATAGTCCCCGTAGGCTTTTCGAAATCCGTATTCCTTTGCAAACCCGGCCGCCTTTTCCAGATCTCGTGAGGCGACCGCGACAAGACCGGCGCGCTCCTCTTTCGCGAGTTCGGCCGCAAATTCGCGGGCGAAACGTCCCGGACCGATCAGTCCCCACCCGTAGGTATTTGCATCGCTGACCATGTCAGACGGGTCGCCGAAAGACGGGGTTTACTCAACTCTGAATGACGCGGAAATAGTTTTTGAGACGATCATCGCCCCCCTCCTTCCCCGGCCCGGGGGTGACAAGGATGCGGGAGGGGTGAAAAAGGAAATTCCTGCAATTGATTGAAGCGCCCCCCACCCGCGCAGAGTCCTTGCCATTCCCTCGCGACGGGCGCTATCTTTGCGATCTGGAACCGCATCACCCCGGTGTCCCCCGCCCCAATGCCCGCGACCTCATCTCCCCGCATCCTTGTCATCCTCAATCCTGCCGCCGGGCAGGCCGATGCGGAAAAAACATGGCCACAATCGAGAGCGCACTCAGCGATGCCGGAGCCGGTTTTAAAATCGAGCAGACTGCGGGCGAAGACGATGCCCTGGAGTGGGCGAAAGGCGCGACGGGCTACGACAGGGTCCTCGTCGCCGGAGGGGACGGTACCGTTATGGAAGTGATCTCGGGCATGATCAAAAATCCCATGCCCGTCCCCATCGGGATCCTGCCGCAGGGCACCGCCAATCTGCTCGCCCGCGCCCTCGCCATCCCCATCGTTCTCGAAAGAGCCCTCGCGCTCGCCATCGCGGACGGCGTGGCCGTCGATGTCGATCTCGGTTATCTGCCCGACCGGGACAGCTACTTCGCCATCGTCGCCGGCTCGGGCTGGGACGCCCAACTCATCGCCGACGCCTCCCGCAAGATGAGGGACAAGCTGGGATTTTTCGCCTACGTCGTCACCGGGATCCAGAGCCTCTTTTCCCTGAAATCATCAAACGTCGAAGCGATCATCGACGGCATACCCTATCAGTTCCGCGCCCATACCCTGGTGGTTCTCAATGTCGGTGAGATTCCCGGCACTCCGGTGTCGGTCGGGGACAATGTCAGCCCGCACGATGGCACCCTCGATCTGCTCGTAGCCTCGAACAGCTCCCTCTGGGGAATCGTGAAAATCATCTTTCGTCTCCTCACGAAACAATTCCACGGCGGTTCGGAGCTGCGCTACATCAGGGCGTCAAAGCTCCAGCTCACGGCCACGCCGCCTCTGAAACTGGAGATCGATGGCGAATGCATCGGGGAGATGCCGTTTTCCGTCGAGGTCGTGCCGGCGGGGATCCGGCTGATCGTCTCGCGCAAGTATGCGGAGGCAAAAGGATTGGAGAGCGGGGAGCTCGCTCCGATTCCCGGGTAATTTTCGTGCAAATGGCAGAGCACTTGACCGTTGGAAGAGACCGCTCGATGTGCTAGGGTGCGCGCATGAGATTCCGGGTCAGCTCCGAGTTGTTTTATCAGGTGGACGGGAGAGCGACTTTCCTTTTTGCACTGAAATGTCTCGAGACAGGCGGTCAGCATATCGAAAAGGAGTATTTCCACATCGATCCCGATGTCGCGAGCGAGGACTTCACCGTGGGCACGGGCATGAATCGGTTCACCCGCATCCAGCCCTCTTTCCGGGGACAGTTGCACGTACGCTACCAGGCCGATGTGACGACGACGATCAAGCTCGTGAAGGTCGCCGACCTCAATCCGGACGGGCCCGGCAGTCTCTCCCCCGACGCGGTCTCCCATCTCTTTCCGAGCCGCTACTGCCAGTCGGATCGTCTCAGAAAACAGGCTCTCGATCTCTTCGGGCATCTCACCGATCCCCACTCGCTCGCGGCCGGGATCTGCGACTGGATCTACGACCATGTCGCCTACGTCAGCGGCACCTCGAACGAGCAATCCTCTGCCGTCGATACCCTCGAGACCCGCGAGGGCGTCTGCCGCGACTTTGCCCATCTCGCGATCGCCCTGTGCCGTGCCATGAGCGTCCCGGCGCGCTATGTGACCTGCTACGCGCACCTCCTCAATCCGCCGGATTTCCACGCCGTCATCGAAGTCTTCATTGGCGGTTTCTGGTATGTCTTTGACCCCACCAGGCTCGCGCCGCTCAATGGACTCGTCCGCATCGCAACAGGGCGGGACGCGGCCGACGCGGCGGTCTGCACCATTTTCGGCCCCCCCGTGCTAAACAGCATCCAGGTCATCTGCAACTCGCTCGACAATGAGTTCATCCCCATCACGCGGGATTCGCTGCGCCAGGCCGACGAGGCCATCGCGCTGCTCTAATTCCAGTCTGCCATGGAAATCCTCAATATCCGGAAAGAGCCCCGCGAGCGGCTCTACCTGCTGCACGAGACCAAATACACCTACTCGCGCCCGGTCTCCTTCACTCCCCACCGGCTCGTCCTGCGACCACGCGAGGGGCACGACGTGCAGCTCGAGACGATGAATCTCGAGACCTTCCCCGCCTCGACGATACGCTGGTATCGCGACATCCTCGACAACTCCATCGCCATTGCCGAATTCTCCGGGACCGCCTCGGAACTGACGATCCGGAGCGAATTCATCATCGATCTGCCCCCCGCAGAAACCGGAGACCAGGCCCCGCTTTACGTTGCCTACCCGCCGCAGTTCGCCGGGATCGACGAGCTCGCCACGGTCCCTTACCGGCAGTTCACCTACCCGCCCACAGTCGAGCGACTGCGTCGCTGGTTCGCGTCGAGCGGACTTTCCCCCGACGCCGGCATGCAGCGCCCCGTCTTCGATGAACTGACCGGACTCATTTACCGCACGATTCGTTACAACCGGCGCGAAGAGCACGGCGTGCAGTCTCCCGTGACCACACTCGATCTCGCGAGCGGCTCGTGCCGCGACATGGCCGTACTGATGATAGAAATGGCCCGCGCCATGGGATTCCCCGCCCGCTTCGTGAGCGGCTATCTTGAGAGTAAAAATTCGAAAGTCGGTCGCGGCTCGACCCATGCCTGGGCCGAGATCTACCTGCCCGATCTCGGCTGGACCGGCTACGATCCCTCGATCGGACGCCGCAGCGGGCCCGGCCACGTCGCCGTCGGGGTGAGCCACCATCCCCGCGGAGTCATGCCGGTGACAGGAGGCTTCAAGGGATACGCGGGAGTGAGCAGCTCCCTCGCCGTCACGATCTCGACGAAACGCCTGCCGCCGCCGTGAGGTTGACGATCACCTCCCCCTACACCTCATCAAACATCGCCGAGCTGTCCATGAGACCGTCGCGGAGGATCATGAAATCGCCGCAGTTGGCGAGCATCTGGGCACCCTGGGCGCGGCGTTTGCGCATGTCTTCGACGGTGCCCGAAGGGCAGGCCCAGGCGACTCCGTTGGCTTTGCAGGCTGCGGCGACCCGCTCGAAGGCGGCCTCGAGCATGGCGCCGTCTTCATCTCCGGCGAGTTGGTAGCGCAGCCCGAGATCTCCGGGCCCGACAAAGAGCATGTCGACTCCGGGAACGGCGGCGATCTCTTCGACATTCTCGACCGCCTCGGGCGTCTCGATCTGGACGACGAGAAAGGTCTCGCGATTCGCCCACTCGATGTACTCGATGTTATTGGAAGTGATGCGGTAGTCGGAGTCGAAGCCCGCGTTGTCGAGCCCGCGATCGCCGATGGGGGGGAACTTCACGGACTGGACGAGTTCACGCGCCTTCGCGGCGGTGGAGACGTGGGGGATCATGATGCCCGTCGCCCCGTCCTCGAGATAGCGGTAGAGGCCGGTCTTTTCCAGGGTGGGGGCGCGGAGGAGACAGTCGATGTTGTAAAGGCGGAAGTGGGCCATGAGCGCCTGCAGCTCGCGGTATTCGAAGCCGCGGTGCTCGAGGTCGAGCCAGATGCAGTCATACCCGGCGCGCGCGGCGTGGGCGATGTAGGGCGGGATGTTGCTGCCTAGGTTGGCACAGCGCGCGAGTCCGCCTTCGCGGATGCGTTTCAGAGTTTTGCTTTGTCTCATTGGGATAATTGTAAAAGGGTCTGGGCGGCGCGCACGCGGGCATCCTGAAAAGGATCGTCGAGCATGGCCTCGAGTTGCGGCTGGGTCGAATAGGCTCTCGCATCGCCGGCGAAAGTGGCGGCGTAGGTGCGAATGCCGGGATCGGGGTCTTCGAGATTGCGACTGAGGAGTTGCAGGCCTTCGGCATCCCCGAGCGCGGCGAGGGCGTTCACGATGTAGGCGTGGATCATCGGCGAGGGCGCGTCGGCGAGGCGTTTGCGGAGAGGCTCGATGTCGCTCGCGTCCCCGATGATGCCGAGGATCCAGGCGCCGATTTGCAGACCATCGGGATCGGACCCGGCGACACTCTCACGGATGAAAGCGAGGGCCCCGGCATCGCCCCGGCGCGCCAGCGCCGCCGCCGCCATGAGCCGCAGCTTGATATCGCCGCCTTTTTCAAAACGCTCGCGCATGATCGCCTCGTCGCCGACTTCGTTGACCTTGTAGAGGCTCTCGGCCGCATGGGTGTGGCCGTGGGCATCGGGCCGGGCGAGGACTTCGGTGAGGACCGCGACGTGCTCGCGTTTCCCGGCGCGCACCAGTTCGCGGGCGACGCCGCAGAGGCGCTGGGCATCGGTCTCGGTCGCGAGCTTGGGCTCGACGAACTCGATCACCTCGGCCCCGAGCCCGCCCAGGGTGAGCCCCTCGGCCGCATGCATCGAGACCCAGAAATTTTCCTCGCCGGTGACCCGCAGTCCCTCGCGCAGCACCGTGATCGCTTTGCCCTCGATGGCCTGACTCAGTTTCATACGGGTCACCGGGGGCGGTTCAACGGAGCACGAAGAGAGCGCCAGCGCAGCAGTAGTGAGGGTGGAGAGAGTCCATGCGGGACGGGTGGAGAGCAGTGTCTTCATATAGCGATATCGGAACGTTTATCAATGCGGGAAACCAGAAAACTCACCGCCAGTCCGACGACGATGTTCACCACGAGCGTGACCGGGGCGATCCATTGAAAGGAAATCGGGTCGGTCCCGGTGACCGGATCATTGCCGAAGATCGGACCGGAAAAAGCAATGAGGCCTCCGGCGATTGTCCCCGTGATCGCCCCGGCCCAGACGCCTGCGGGACGGGCGAACTTCACGAAGAGGGCGAAGAAGAAAAAGCAGAAGATCGGGACTGTCAGAAGATTGACCGTCTTGTTCGTCACCGCCGTGATATTGCCGGGAACTTTTCCGATGAAGCTGCTGAACCCCACCACGATCGCCCCTACCGAGAAGGCGATCACTCTCGCGAGCCAGACGCGCCGCGACTCGGAGATCGGTTTGGTGCGGAGACGATCCACGAAGTCGCTCGTGACGACCGCAGTGATCGAGTTCACCCCCGAATCGACACTCGACATCGCCGCCGCAAAGAGTCCTGACACGACCAGACCCGAGATGATCGGCGGCAGGTGCGCCGCGATGAAATGCGGGAAGATCTTGTCCGCCGCCTCGGGCACGCGCAGCTCTTCGGGGAGGAATTCCGGATGGACATTGAAGTAGCCGAGCAGGGCGAATCCCGCTATCCCGAGCGTCAGCCCCACGAGCGCGCCGATCGACAACTGGATCGCGATGGCGATGCGCGCGGCCCGCAGATCCTTCGTCGCCATGAAGCGCTGCACCGAGACCTGATCCCCGCCCGCCGTGCAAATATACCAGATCAGGACCGACAGGAAGGTCCCCACCAGCGTCACCCGGACTCCCGGATCGAGACTGAAGACCGGTTGCTCGTCCCAGTTCGCATTCCACTCCCCGGGAAACCAGCTGAACCCGCCCATCCGCACCGTGATGACCCCGATGACGAGGAGCGCCCCGCCATAGAGGAGTATCGTCTGGATGAGATCGGTGATGACCACCGCCCGCAGTCCGCCGAGGGTCGCATACGTGACGGAGATGGCCCCGGTGACAAGGGCGATGTAGGGAACCCATTTTCCCTCGATCCCTATCATCGTGGCGATCGCGGTGGACATCAGATAGATCAGCAGAGACATCCAGACGAGCCGCAGGAGGAGGAACATCCCCGCCGCGAGGAGCCTGACACTCAGCCCCAGTCTCGCCTCGAGCAGCTCGTACGCGCTCGTGACCCGCTGCCGCATGTAGACGGGCAGGAGAAAGTAGGCCACGAACAGGTAGATGAGGGGATAGGCGAGGTAGTTCGTGAGAAAGATCGGCCCTTTGCCCAGCGTCTCACCGGGGATCGAGAGATAGGTGATCGTGCTCAGGAGCGAGGCGAAAAGGGAGACCCCGATGAGGGCGGGGTTCATGTTCCCCGAGCCGACGAAATACTCCTTCGCCGTCGTCTGGCTGCGTCCGAACCACCAGCCGAGCACGATCGTCGAGATGGCGTAAATCACGATGATGATCCAGTCCACCGGCATCAGCCCGGTTGCGTGGGGAGCGGGAGCGGCGGCAAAAACGGGGGCGAGAGCAGGAAAATCGATCAACATCACTTCAGGGGAGAGTGCCCACCGCAGGCGGGACTGTCGAGGACGTATTTACGGTGCCCGAAAAGAGGGACGAATTGACATCGGCGTCGCGGTGAACTATCCGAGTCGGTTTGCCATGACTCACCCTGAATGACAACTCCCCGTGTCGCCGGTCATCCGGCCGCCAGCGACCTCTCTGCCCTCGCGAGTGAACTCGCCGCGACCGGCTACGTCATCGCCCCCGATTTTCTCCCTCGCGAGGCCGGCGGGGCCCTCGTCACCGAGATCGAGACGCTCTGGCACGATGGCACCTACCGGGCAGCGGCGGTGGGCCGGGGCGGCGAAAAACAGGTTCGCGCGGAGATCCGCAGTGACCACGTCCGCTGGCTCGATCCCACTGACCTGACGGCGGCACAGCAGGGATATTGGGACCGCATGGAAGACCTCCGCACCGCCCTCAATCGCGAACTTTTCCTCGGCCTCTTCGACCTCGAAGCCCATCTCGCCTGTTTCCCTGCCGGTGCTCATTACAAAGCCCACCTCGACCGCCATCGCGAGAGCGAGGCCCGCCTCGTCTCGACCATCGTTTATCTCAATCCCGAGTGGAGCACCGACGACGGCGGCGAACTGAGGATCTACACCGACCGCGAAGCCGGGCTGAACGGCCCCTCCCTCGATGTCGCGCCCGCCTTCGGCAAGCTCGTCCTTTTTCTCTCCGGCGACTTCTGGCACGAGGTTCTCCCCTCACGCCGCGAGCGGCACTCGATCACCGGCTGGTTCCGCCGCCGCGGCGAGTGAGGCCGGGAGGCGATTTTTTACAGCATCGCGAAAATAATCGATTACCATCGCCGCGATGACCGGGGAAAACCTCCAACTGATTTTAGTCTTTGTCCTGCTCGCGGCGGTCTTTGTGGCCTTCGTGAAGGAGTGGTGTCCGCCTGACCTCGTCGCCCTCAGCGCGCTGGCGATTCTCATTGTGACAGGGACGATCAGTGAAAAAGATGTCGCCTCGATCTTCAGCAACAACGCGCCGCTCACGATCGGTGCAATGTTTGTCCTGAGCGCGGCCCTCACCCGCACGGGGACGATCGAGCGGGTCGCCCGCCTGTTCACCCGCGTCGCCGGGAAGAGTGAGATCAAGGCGATCGTGCTCCTCGCCGCCATCGTCATCCCGCTCTCGGCGCTGATGAACAATACGCCCATCGTCGTGGTCTTCCTGCCCGTCCTCCTCGGCTTCGCCCGCAGCTCGGGGGTGAAGGCCTCGCGACTGCTCATCCCCCTCTCGTTTTTCTCCATCCTCGGCGGCACCGTGACTCTCATCGGCACCTCGACGAACATCCTCGTCTCGGGCGTGGCGGTGGAGCAAAAACTCGCCCCTTTCGGCATTTTCGAGATCACCAAGCTCGGTCTCATCTACGCTGCCGTCGGGGCCGCCTACATGCTGGTGATCGGGCGCAAGCTCCTCCCCAATCGCGAGACTCTCTCTTCCCTGCTCTCGAGCGAGGACACTCGCAGCTTTTTCACCCACGCCATCGTCCTCGAGAACTCGGCCATGCTCGGGAAGCCACTCGCCGAGACGCCTCTGGGGAAAGGCCGCTCGATCCGCATCTTCGAAGTGATTCGCGACGGTCACCGCATCGACGACACCCCCATCGACGAACTCATCTGCAAGCCGGGCGACATCCTCGTGCTCACCGCTCCCTCGCGCGGCATCGCGCGGATCCAGGAAATGAACGGTCTCGATTTCGGTTCGGAGAGCCACTCCGAGACGCCGATGAGCCCCTCGTCCCTGCGTCTCGTAGAAGCGATCGTCGGGCCCCAGTCGAGCTTCATCGGCAAGTCCATCCGCGAACTGGGCTTCCGCCGCCGCTACGGCGTCCGGGCGGCAGCGGTGCATCGTCGCGGGGTCCACTTGCAGGAAAACTTCCTCGACGTGCCCTTCCGCTTCGGCGACACCATCATCTTCGAAGGACCCGAGGGGAACCTCTCCCGGATGCAGGATGATGACGATTTTCTCAGTCTCAGCGAGACCCGCGAAAAGCCGTTCCGCATCGAAAAGGCACCTCTCGCGATCGGCGCGATCCTCGCTGTCGTCCTGCTCGCCGCCTTTGAGATCCTCCCCATCGGTCCCGCCGCGCTCGCCGCCGCCGCCTTTGTCGTGCTGACCCGCTGCATTGATGTACGCGAGGTCTATTCGTCGGTCGACTGGAGCATCCTCTTCCTCATCTTCGGCATGCTCGGGCTGGGCAAGGCCATGGAAAACACGGGCGCGGCCGAGCTCCTCGTCAACGGCACGACCGGTGCCCTGAGACACTTTTCCCCCGTCGTCGTTCTCGCCGCCGTGTATCTGATCGCCTCGCTGCTGACCGAGATCGTCACGAACAATGCCGTCGCCATTCTCCTGACCCCCATCACCATTGGGATCGCTTACTCTATCGGGGTCGATCCGCGCCCTTTCGTCGTCGCGGTGATGTTCGGCGCGAGCGCCAGCTTCATGACTCCGATCGGCTACCAGACCAACACCTACGTCTTCGGCGCGGGCGGCTATCGCTTCTCCGATTTCCCCAAAGTAGGCGCGCCGCTCAATCTCATCCTCTGGATCATCGCGGTAATCTTCATCCCGATCTTCTGGCCGTTTCATCCGTGAAGGAGGATCGCACTACCCATTCTCGCTATTTGCAGCAAAATTGAATTGCATTTGATTCAAAAGTAATCAACTGTAGAAGTCATGCGCATCAGCGTTGACATCGACGAAGCAACCCTTAACGAGGTCATGGCATTGACTGGCGAGAGTCAAAAGAGCCCTGCACTCGCCCGGGCAATCCTGGAGTTTGTCAACCGCCGCCGCGCCCGGGAATTCGGCCGACTCATTCGCGAGAGCGCGTTTGATTACCCTGACGGGGATGACGTCGAGCGCGATTCCGCGAATCCCGTCCCGCCTCTCGCCGTTGAGTAAGCCATGGTAATGGTCGATTCCTCCGCCTGGATCGAGGGGCTGCGCCGCAAGGGGCGCCTAGACGTTAAGGTCGCCCTCGAGGCCCTGCTTGATCACTACGAAGCTCAGTGGTGTTCTCCGGTAAGGCTCGAAGTGATGGGCGGGGCTCGTAAAAGCGAACGCCAGCGTCTCGGGCGGTATTTTTCCGTAGTCCCCTACCGGCCGACACGGGAGGATGACTGGGAACGTGCCATAAGTCTCGCCTGGCGCCTCCGCGACGGCGGCCTGACGGTGCCATGGCTCGATGTCCTCGTCGCCTCCATCGCACTCCATGACGGAGTCCGGCTCTACGCTGTCGATAACCATTTTGAAGAGATCGCCGAGCGGACCGGGCTGCGTCTCTACCGTCCGGGATACGGAGGCACCTTTGCGCTGGATCACTGAGGCCCCCTCTCGCCCCACACAGGCGGAGTTGCGGACTCGACGCGGCGGCTAATTTGGTGCAAAAAGGGGTATGTATCGGAAAACCCCCTTTTTCTCAGGACTCCTCGCCTTCGTCATGGCCGGCCCCGTCATGGCGGCGGCTCAGGATGAGGTCCTTTTCAACGGCAAAGACCTCGACGGATGGAAAGGCCTGCCTCAGTTCTGGAGCGTCGCCGACGGGGTCATTATCGGTGAGACGACGGCGGAAAATCCGACAAAGGGAAACACTTTTCTCATCTGGCAGGGTGGCGGGCTGAGCGACTTCGAAATCAGCCTCCAGGTCCGCTTCCGGGGCAACAACTCGGGCTTGCAATACCGCAGTAGCCTCGTCGATGAGGCCAATTTTGTCCTCGCCGGTTACCAAGCCGATCTCCACCCCAGCCCCGAGTATTTCGGGATGCTCTACGGGGAAAAGATGGGAAAACGCGGCATCATCGCCAAGCGCGGCCAGCGCATCGAGATCGGAGCCGACAGTGCGGTCAAGGTCGTCGGCGAAGTGGGCGACGGGGCGAAACTGACCGACTGGGAGTGGAACACCCTTCGGGTCGTCGTCGTCGGGAACCGGCTCATCCATCAGATCAATGGCGTCACCACCGTAGACATCACCGACAGCCATCCCGAGTCTCTTGCCAAAGGTCTCATCGGCCTGCAACTCCACGCCGGGGCACCGATGCGGGTTGAGTGCAAAGACATCCGGCTCCAGCGACTCAGCGGAGAAGCCGGCGCGGCCGTGCTGAAAAAAGCGATCGAGACAGGTGCCGCCAAAGCCGCCCCGAAACCCGCTGCTGGAGCCGCCGCCCCCAATGCGAAAGACCGCGCCGCCTGGCTCGCCGCAGATGCCGACCTGCAATGGATCTGGGACGAGACCGGCGGCAAGGCGAACGAAGAGCTCTGGTTCCGCAAGACTTTCGAGATCCCCGCCGGATCCTCGATCGCCTCGGCCCGCCTTTACGGAACCTGTGACAACAAAATGGATCTCTCGCTCAATGGCAAAAAGATCGGTAGCAGCCCCGACTGGGATCAGCCCATCGAGGTCACCGGCGCCAAGTCTCTCGTCCAGCCGGGAAAAAACGTCGTCGCAATCCGCGGACAAAACGCCGGGGGCTCCGCCGCGATGATTTTTAAACTCGAGATCAAACTCGCCGACGGCAAAGAGATCAAAGTCATCACCACTCCGGACTGGAAGATGACAAAGAAAGCCCCCGCGACCGGCTGGGAGCAGCCCGCCTTTGACGACGCCGCCTGGACTGACAAAGTGACCTCGCGAGCCAAAATCGGCGGCGGGCCCTGGGGCATCCCGAACTACACCGGCAAACCCGGCGGCGATGCCCCGGCAAAGAAGAGTCCCCTCCCCGCCGACGAGATCACCGTGCTCGACGGATTCAAAGTCGAGCTGCTCTACACCGTGCCCCGCGAAGAGCAGGGATCGTGGGTGGCCCTCACCAAAGGCCCCGGCGGCAAGCTCTATGCCTCTGACCAGGGCGACAAGGGCATTTATGAAATCACCGTCAAAGGCAGCGACGTCACCGCGGCAAAGATCCCCGCGACCGTCTCCGGCGCGATGGGCCTGACCTACGCCTTTGACTCCCTCTACGCCAACCTCAGCGGCAAACCGCTCGTGCGTATCCACGACTCGAACGGCGACGGCACTCTCGACGCCGTCGAAGAACTCCCCGGCGCGACCGGCGGAGGCGAGCACGGCAATCACGCCCTCGAGCCCACGCCTGACGGCAAAGGCATCTACGTCGTCGCCGGGAATCACACCAACCTCATGGATATCGCCGGTTCCCGTGTCGTGAACTGGGACGAAGATCACCTCCTCCCCCGCCAGTGGGATGCCCGCGGCCACGCCCGCGGCCGCCTCGCCCCCGGCGGATGGGTCGCCGAGTTCGACCCCGTCGCGAAGACCTACGAAGTCCTCTCGGTCGGCTACCGCAACCAGTACGACATCGCCCTGAATCGCCACGGCGACATTTTCACCTACGACGCCGACATGGAGTGGGACCTCGGCATGCCCTGGTATCGCCCGACGCGGATCAATCATGTCGTGAGCGGCTCTGACTACGGCTGGCGCTCCGGGACCGGGAAATGGCCGAGCTACTACGAAGACAGCCTGCCGCCCGTGCTCGACATCGGCCCCGGCTCACCCACCGGCGTGACCTCGGGCATCGGAGCGAAGTTTCCCGCGAAATATCAGGACGCCATCTACGCCCTCGACTGGACCTTCGGCACGATCTACGCCATTCATCTCGAGGAAAAGGGCGCCGGCTACGAGGCGAAGCAAGAGGCCTTCCTCTTCGGCATCCCCCTCCCCGTGACCGACGCCGTCATCGGTGACGACGGGGCCTTTTACTTCACCATCGGCGGCCGCAATACCCAGAGTGCGCTCTACCGCGTGACCCATTCCGATCCCGGCACAGTCGTCGAAAAACGCACCATCGATCCCGCCGCCACCGAAGCTCGTGCGACGCGACATGCTCTCGAGAAATTCCACGGCAAAGCTCATCCCAAAGCCGTCGCCGACGCGATGCCCCACCTCGGAAGCACCGACCGCACCCTGCGTCACGCCGCCCGCGTCGCGATCGAGTCCCAGCCGACCGATCAGTGGGCCGACACAGTGCTCAAAGCGACCGACACCCAAGCCCGCATCACCGGCGGCGTCGCCCTCGCGAGGACGGGCGATCCCAAGGCGCATCGTTCCGCCCTTCTCGCCTCCCTCCTCGAGCTAGATCCCGCCACGCTCGAGGACTCACAGGTGCTCGGCCTGCTGCGCGCCTATGCACTGAACTTCGTGCGCCTCGGGCGACCCGATCCCGCCGAGCGCGAGGCGGTCATCGCCGAGCTCGACCCGCTCCTGCCTCACCGGAACACCGACGTGAACACCGAGCTCGTGCAGGTGCTCGTCTATCTTGAAGCGCCCTCCGTCGTTGCGAAAACGATGGACCTGATCGTGAACCGCGGCGAGCCCCGCATCCCCGATTGGAAAGAACTCGCGAGCCGCAACCCCGGCTACGGCGCCACCGTGCTCGAGGTGCTCAACAACCACCCGCCCACACAGGAGATCGGCTACGCCTTCATGCTGCGGAACCGGAAAAAGGGCTGGCAGATCACCGAGCGCCGTCAATACTTCGAGTTCCTCAACGAAGCGGCCAAGTTCAAGGGCGGGGCCAGCTACACCGGCTTCCTCACCAATCTGCGCGACGAAGCGCTCGGCAACTGCACCAACGAAGAGCGCGCCGCCCTCGCCGATCTCACCGGGGAGAGTTTCAATCCCGTGCCCGACTTCACGATCACCCCGCCGAAAGGTCCCGGTCAGGTCTGGACCGTCGCCTCGGCCGCTCCCCACACCAGCGGCGGCGCGATGAAAAAGGGCAGCTTCGAGAACGGACGCAGCCTTTTCCACGCGATCGGTTGTGCCGCCTGCCACCGCTTTGCCGGACTCGGCGGCGACATCGGCCCTGACATCACCAGCACGAGGACCAAGTTCAGCACCGAATATGTGCTCGAGAGCATCCTCGATCCCGGCAGTGTCATCTCGGATCAGTATGGGTCTTTCACCGTCACCCTGAAGAGCGGCGAGATGCATACCGGGCTTGTCGTGGAACACGACGATACCGTCGATATTTACCCCGCCGTCAACGCCGCCGAGGCGATCGCCGTAAAGCGCACCGACGTTGCTAAGATCGAGCAATCGTCCGTCTCGCAAATGCCGCCCGGCCTCATCAACGGTCTCAACGCCGAAGAAGTCCGCGATCTCATCGCCTACCTCATGTCGGGCGGCGATCCCAAGGACAAAGTCTACGGAGAGTAGTGAGACCTTCGGGCCCATCCCCCGCCAGCCGAAACTCTCACGAGTTTCGCTACATTCCAGAGCGTAGCGAAGGTAGTGAGACCTTCGGGCCCATCCCCAGCCCGCCGAAACTCTCACGAGTTTCGCTACCATTCGCTCCTTCGCTACCCCGCCTCGAGTTCCGCGAGCCGGTCTTCCATCTCCGAGGCCTGGAGCACTTCGATCACGCCCGAGAGTTCCCCGGTCACGACCTGATCGAGGTTGTATAAAGTCAGGTTCACGCGGTGATCGGTGAACCGGTTCTGGGGGTAGTTGTAGGTGCGGATCTTTTCCTCGCGACCACCCGAGCCAATCAGATTCTTGCGATGCGCCGAATACTTCTCGGACTCCTCCCGGATCTTCGCCTCGAGCAGCTTCGCCCGCAGGATCTGGAGAGCCTTTTCCTTGTTCTTGCCCTGGCTGCGGCCATCCTGACACTTCACCATTATCCCCGTGGGCAGGTGGGTGATCTGCACGGCGGAGTCCGTCGTGTTGACGTGCTGACCGCCCGGACCGCCCGAGCGTGTCGCCTGGATGTGGAGCTCTTCGGGCTTCAGCTCGACATCGACTTCCTCGGCCTCGGGCAGCACCGCGACCGTCGCGGTCGAGGTGTGGATGCGGCCCTGCGTCTCCGTGCTGGGGACGCGCTGAACACGATGCACGCCGCTCTCGTATTTCAAAAAACGGAAGACTTCCTCGCCGGTCACTTTAAAGACGACCTCCTTGAATCCCCCCACCTCGGACGGGCTCGCCTCGACCGGCTCGGTCTTCCACCCGCGCTGCTCGGCGTAGCGCTGGTACATGCGGTAGAGATCCCCCGCAAAGAGCGACGCTTCGTCCCCGCCCGTGCCGGCTCGGATCTCAACAATGGCGTCCCTATCCTCGGTCGGGTCGTGCGGCAGTAGGGCATACTGGACGCGGCTTTCGAGATCGGTGATGAGCCCCTCGAGCCCGGGGATCTCCTCCGCCGCCATCTCGGCCATCTCGGGGTCACCCGCCTTGGCCAACTCGAGATTGTCAGCCAAGTCGATGCGGGCCTTGGCGATCGCCTCCCAGTCCTCGAGCAGGTTCTTGAGCCGGTTGTATTCGCGCGTCAATTCGCCGGCGGCACGGGGTTCGTCGAAAAAACCCTCCTGCGCCATGTTCGACTCCAGTTCGGGGAGTCGGAGACGTTTTCTCTCGATGAGTTGGGAGTAGTCCACGGGCGAGTCAGGTTCAGGTTTCGCGTTTGGAAGGAAAGGGATAATAAAAAACGGTGACGACACCCTCGGGCATCATCACCGTTTTGGAAAATCAGGAAATCAGAGCTTAGGCGCTGAGATCGGAAAGCTTGGGCTTCTTGCGGCGGTCGGCAGCGGACTTCGAATCGCCGAAACGCTTCTGGAACTTGTCAACCCGACCGGCAGTATCCACGAAACGCTGCTCACCGGTGAAGAACGGGTGGCAGGCGGAGCAGATACCGATGTGGAGATTCGCCACCGTCGATCGCGTCTGGATGACGTTGCCGCAGTTGCACTGAATGACTGCTTCTTTGTAAATGGGATGGAGGTCCGCTTTCATGATCGGGGTCGGGAAAATTTGAAGGGGCGGAAACTAGTCGCGGAAGATTCAGGGATCAAGCGGAAATTTGGTTCTCCGGAAGACTTCGCTTGTCCTAAATGGTATTTCCGGCTGGAGGAAGGTCCCGGTCCCCCCGTATCCCAAGCGTAGCGAAGGTCGTGAGACCTTCGGGCAGTTTCCCGGGTGGGCCTCGCGTTTCCGGAAATAATCACGCGATCCCGGCGAGCTTCCGGGCATACCCGAGCGTGTCGATCCCGCCGACGGTCTTGTCGCGCCGGATCGCTTTGATCCTGGGAAAACGCAGCGACAGTCCCGAGTCATGTCGCTTGCTCGCCTGGATCGAGTCAAAGGCGATCTCGAGGACGACGGCGGGCGTGACAACGTGGACCCCGCGATTTTTCTCGATCGTGGCCTCGCGGAAGACGTCGGTGAGTTCCTCGATCTCGAGATCGGTCAAGCCCGAGTAGGCCTTGCCGATGACCCGCAGGGCTCCGCTCTCCTCGTCACGCACCGCAAAGGTGTAATCGCTCAGCACGTGGGCGCGTTTCCCGTGTCCCTGCTGCGCCTTCACGACGACGACATCGAGCGTGGGCATTGCTTTTTTCAACTTCAGCCATTGTTTGCCCCGCCGCCCGGGGGAATAGAGACTCGCCGGATCTTTCGCGATGAGACCCTCGTTGTCGCGCCGCTTCGCCTCATTAAAAGCCTCGTCGACCTCCTCTGCCGTGACCGCACGGACGACCTCGCAACAGCTCAGCGCGGCAGGAAAAGTCAACTTTTCCAGCATCGCACGCCGCTCGACGAGAGGACGGTCGAGCCAGCCTTCGCCATTCAACCCGAGCAAATCAAAGGCGATGAACCGCACCGGGACCGCTTCGCCGAAAAAGAGATCTCCCTGATCGAGCCGCAAGTCACGACGACCGAGCCGCTTTTGCAGGTCGAAAAAGGTGAGCCTTTTCCCCTCGGCCGAGGCGATGATCTCCCCGTCGAGGATGACATCGTGATCGAGCCCGCGCGCCGCCGCGATCAGTTCGGGGAACTCCCCGTCGAGCCGGCGCAGGTCACGCGAGTAGATCCCGACCTCGTCCCCGCGGCGGTGCAACTGCGCGCGGATACCGTCATATTTGTCCTCGAGCCAGAGCGGGCGTCCCTCGGCGCCGTGCCGCGCGACGATGTCCTCTGCTGTCTCTTCAGGGCTCGCCAGCATCACCCGGATGGGCGTGAACCAGCTCGCCCCGGCCTGGCCGAGCTCCCCGCGCTGCGCCATGCGCGCCGTCTCGCCCGCGTCCCCGAGCAGCATGTGAGCCTCGCGCACGGCGTCCGGCTCCTGGCCGAAAGCGAGCGCGATCGCCTCCTCGAGCAAGCCGGTCTTTAACCCGATCCGCAGGTCTCCGAGAAGGATGCCCACCACGAGCGCCGCCTCGCTGTGGTGGAATCGGCCAAGCGCCTCGCGCAGCAGTCGCACCTTTGCCGTCTGCCCCGACTCCGCTGCGAGTCTTTCAAAAAGCGACTCCATCGCCGCGAGAGTATGCGGCTGCGGGTTTGTCTTCCCCTGGAGCACCAGCCAGACCGTCCGCGCCGTGTCGGCCTGGGTGGCGGAGACCTGCCGATACCGTGCCAGCGACCAGCCCGTGAGATCGAGGAGGGCCTGTCGAATCAGCGCCGGCCCCAGATTCACCGCGCCTTGCTTTAACGGATCGCCCGAGAAAAATCGCACCGCGAGAGCAAGCGCAGCCGGGTCGAGAGGGCGCAGGTAGTCGGCGAGGACCTCCTGCTTTTTCAGCTTCCCCGTCACAGCCGCGACCGCCTCTGCCACCCCGGTGAAAGCGCCGAACTCAGACTCCGGCCGCGGCGGGATCTCCGACTCAACAGGGTCGGGCGCGGCATCCAACCCTGTCGCGTCGCCCCACTCCAGCTCGCGCTGTGTCTCCCCCGCGAGAGGCCATGCCTCGATCCCGCGACGGCGGAGATCGGCGGCGAACTCGGCGCAATAGCCGTGGATGGTGTGGACCCGCTGCGGTTTTACCTCATCGACGAAGGCGAGCAGATCGTCGTAGTCGGCGTGGTCAGAGAGCGGAAAGACCTCGTCGCACTGGTATCGATATTTCGCCCCGGGATCCATCCCCCATCCGCTCACCATCGCGAGCCGGACCGACTTGCGGAGGCGGCGCACCGCGAGGCTGCGTCCCGCACTCGGCGGCACGATCGCGACATGTCCGTGCGGCGATCGCTCTTTCGGCGAAAAGATCTCACACGGAGGCAGCGCGTAACCTAACATTTCCACAATACCATTCATCTTCGCAACCGACTCATGGACCTGAAAGGCGAGTTCGGGCGCGGCCTCGTAGAGCGAGAGGAGGATCTCCTGTGCCTTTCCCAGCGAGTAGGCCAGGAAGACGGGGATCTCGCCGTCCTCGATCGCCTCGCGGGCATACTTCACCATCGCGGCGATGACGGACGCGGCGGGCGGGAAGCGGAACTTCGGCAGCCCGAAGGTCGTTTCCATGATGAGAGTGTCGGCGCGGCGGGTCTGATTGCGCTCGGCCCCGGCGGCGGGACGCGTTTTAAAATCGCCCGTATGGAGCAGCGTCGCGCCGTCGTCGAGGCGCTCGACGAAGAGCATCGCCGATCCGGGGATGTGGCCGGCGGCAAGCAGATCGACCCGGTATCCGCCCTCGAGGAGATGGCTTTCCCCGAAGTCGAGGCTGAGGAACTCCGCCTTTGCCGCCGCTCCGTAGCGGGCCTCGATGAGCCGCCGCGTCGCGGTCGAGCAGAGGATGCGCCGGTGCGGGGCGAAGTGATCGGCGTGGGCATGCGAGATGAAAGCGAAGTCCCGCGCCCGGTGCGGATCGAGCCAGAGCCCGCATCCAGCGAGGCACGGGTCGCCTGCGTCGAGAGTGATCTCCAGATCTGTGGAAAAGGCTGACATTAAGGGGGCGGGGCGGGAGAGGTTACGTATGCGGCACGGAAGCCCGCCGCGCAATTATGCCCTTTCCACGGCGGGGGCTTTCGCCCATCATGGCACGATGAAGTTTTGCCTCGCCCTCGCCCTCGCCCTTTCGCTCTTCACTGCCTTCCTCACTGCGGCGGATCGCCCGAATATCGTCTGGATCGTCTCGGAAGACAATTCGAAGCACTACCTGAAGCTCTTCGACGAGAACGGTGCCTCTACGCCACATATCGAGGCGCTCGCGGCCGAGGGCATCACTTTCACCCGGGCCTTTTCCAACGCCCCCGTCTGCTCGGTCGCGCGCTCCACCCTCGCAACGGGCTGCTATGCCCCGCGCCTCGCCATTCAGTATCATCGGCGGGCAAAACCGGCCACGCTGCCCCCGGGTCTCAAGGCCTTCAGCGAGATCTTGCGCGAGGCGGGTTACTACACTTCAAACCGCGCGAAGGAAGACTACAACTTCGTCAAATCCCCCATTACCTGGGACGACTCGTCCAAAAGCGGCGACTGGCGCAACCGGCCCGACCCGGCCATGCCTTTCTTCCACATGCAGAGCCACGCCGAGTCCCACGAGAGCAGCCTGCACTTCGACGCCACCTTGACAGAGACCGAAAAAACCACTCATGATCCCGACGCAGTGAAGCTGCCGCGATACTTTCCCGATACGCCCCTCTTCCGCTACACGATGGCCCGCTACCTCGACCGCATCCGGGTCATCGACGGCATCGTCGGGGAGACGGTCGCAAAGCTGAAAGAGGACGGGCTCCTTGAGGACACCTTTGTCTTTTACTTCGGCGATCACGGAGGGGTGCTGCCGCGGAGCAAGGGCTACCTCTACGAGAGCGGCCTGCACGTGCCTCTCGTCGTGCGCATCCCGGAAAAATGGAAGCACCTCGTCGACCTCGAACGCGGATCGGAGATGCGGGGCTTTGTCAGCTTCGTCGACTTCGCCCCGACCGTGCTGAATCTCGCCGGCGTCGAGGTGCCGGCGGCGATGGATGGCAGAGCCTTTCTCGGCAAAGGCGTCTCCGCCGACGAGGTCGCAACACGCGACTCGAGCGTGGGCTATGCGGATCGATTTGATGAAAAATACGAAATGGTACGCTCGCTCCGCGTCGGCGATTGGAAATACATCCGCAGCTACCAGCCGCACTACGCCGACGCCATCCAGAACAACTACCGCTACGGGATGGCCGCCTACCGCGAGTGGCGCGATCTCTTCGACGAGGGCAAGCTGGGCTCGGATCAGCGGCAGTTCTTCGAGGCCAAGAAACCCGAGCGACTCTACGATCTCAGCACCGATCCACACGAGGTAAAGAACCTCGCCGCCGAACCCGCGCACGGGGCGAAGCTCCTCGAGATGCGCGCGGCCCTGCGGGGAAAACTCAAGTCGTGGCCCGACCTCGGCTTTCTCCCTGAGAGCACCCTCGTGAGAGAAGCGATGGGCGATCCGGCAGCCTACGGGAAAGCCCATGCTGCGGAGATCGCCGGTCTCATCGACACGGCCGATCTCATGGTCCATCCCTT
>Ga0209284_10001697_pt1 | contig 32796 bp, 52 predicted proteins | sample FRY03_FD_187211 | JGI IMG/M metagenome (GOLD analysis project Ga0209284, IMG submission 187211) | Freshwater microbial communities from Lake Fryxell liftoff mats and glacier meltwater in Antarctica - FRY-03 (SPAdes) (version 2) | ecosystem: Environmental > Aquatic > Freshwater > Ice > Glacier... | reverse complement strand
ATTAGCCATAACTTTTTTTTGTTTATTTCTGTAAAATTAATTAATTGTCGTACTGTTTGGACCACTAAAAACCTCTCCTACCGTATGCTCAACGATAGTGGTTATTTTTTTCTCAAGGATTTCTGTTAACTTATTGTCAACAATGTCTTTAGTGATGCTATTTATCTTTTCGTTAATGTCCATTTGCGTAGGAGTTTAGTGATGATAGTAATTAAAATCTAATTTGTACTATGTTTTTTGATTGCTCTTGTCTAAGTTCACTAGAGCTTTTTCTAATGAACTTAGCGTTTAGCATGTACTTTTCTTTTCCAAGAGTGTATGTTTCATATCCAGGAAGACATGCTACTTTGTTTTGAATTTCTATTGCAGATGTTCTTCTTTTTTTTGTTGTAAAATTGTTCATGGGATTTTGTATTTTTATTGTTATCTAAATGGGTTATAGTCAAACGTGATGAACCCTTTATTGTCTAGGTTATCTTCTTCGTTGTACTTGTAATTTTTTATTTCATTAATTATTTTGTGTACTAATTTAATTTCCTCTTTAACTGCTGCTTCTGATTGTTCCATCTTTTCAATTGTTGTTAAGATTACACTTTTGATAAAGTTTGCTTCGTTATCAGGACGTGTAATTCTTTCTACTTTTTCATTAAGATGTTTTACTTGCTTTTCAATTTCTTTAATCTTTTTCTCAAACCTTTCTAATGAGTTATTTAAAAATTCAATTGAAGCATCCATTGGATTATCTGTATCTTCGTTCAACATTGGGATTATCATGTTGCAGATAAAGTCTGAGAACTGCGTTAAAAACAAATCTTTAAAGTCTTTCTTACCTGTTAAGTCGTATTCTTTTCTACGCTCAGGTTTACCCAACACATCATATGCTGCTGCAATTTTCTTGAATATTTCTTCACTTCCTCCCTCAACATCTGGATGATGAATCTTTGTTAGGTTTTTGTAAGCTTTTTTGATCTCCTCTGGTGTTGCTTCCGTGCTAACACCAAGTGCTGCGTATAGTTCTGTATTATTCATGTTCTAGTTTTTTTTCTTGATTAATTCTATTAACCCATCTTTCAAGGCTGTCCATGTATTCTTTTACCAAGTCTCTAAATTTTTGTTCACCGTACATATCTACTATGAACATTTCTAATCCTTTTGGTGAATTTTCATACATCTGAGCAATACTTTCATGAAACTTGTCATCAAAAGTAAAATTCATACCAGGCGCGTATTCTTTAAGTAATTGTCCTATTTCCATGTTTTAAACATATAATGTAAAGGGGGATTGCTCCCCCGTTACTGATTAATAACCTCTAGTGCTAAGGTAAATCCTGTATGCACTGTTGTAATTAAAAGCAAAAAAGTCTTTACCATCTATGGTGTACTTATGCTTTTTCTTGGTATTTCTTTTTGATAAGTCTACTGTCGCTTTGGTTTTCATTTGTTAATGTTTTACGGTATTGAAGCCATCCAGTGAAGTTACTATGTGACTTTATGTCATTTACGTTTTGTGCAATGTGCTCGAAGGGTGAACAGTGACCTGATGATAGTAAGACATCATGCAACTTAACATCAGCCTCATAATCATCTTTTCCTTCAAAGTTGTTGTAAGAAATTCTTGCACATCTTGCTGTTGCAATCTTTATCTTTAGTTGAGTCTTTACGTTTTCAAACTGTTCAAAGTCTTGATTTACCCTATTCTCAGAAAAGTATCTCCAAAAAAGGTCGAATAGCCTATCTTCATCAAATGTATCACCAAAAGGAACGTGCCACTCACCTTCTTTTAAAGATTTAGGTGTTGATTGATTCATAGCCTCAAGTGCTTCTTCAGCTAATTTAGCTATATGTATTTCAGCTTGAGGGTGCGCTCTAAGGGCAAAGAAGTTTTCCCACTCAGTACCTGTTATGATTACAGTATGCCACATGTACGGCTCAAGCATTCTGTTACATAATTGCTTAGTAACTCCTGCTGTTGTTAGCATTGTTGCTTCTTTTACTGCAAGTTTTGCAGCTTCAATCCAACGTTCTGTAAGTCCTGGTATTCTTGATTCTTCAAAGTATTCAGTACCTTGCATTCCTTTGTGATCTTTTTGCCAAGCTATAGGAATAAATGGATCATTGAGTACCATCTCTCTCATTTTTTCAAATGGGATTGCTCTACTTGACGCTGAGTTCTTAGACAATGCTCTGTGAGTGTTCAACTCAGCAAGAACAATACGGGGCAATGTGAATATCATTGTCGTGATACGTTCATTGTTTTGGTTGATACTGTCTGCAATTACTACTGCACTAATTCTTTTTCTTTCCATTTAATTGTATTTTGGGTTTGTATTAAAAATTGTTAGGAGCCTTTGAAGTAATCTCCGGCTACCCATCGTGTTCCCTTGCAAGGTTTCAATCCTTGGTTTATCCTGATTAGACAAGGGAATTTTGCTTTTAATTATGTGCTGAGTGATATTAAGATTAGTAAATGTCTATCCCTAAGTCCGCACATTCTTGTATTACTGCTTCACGTTTGTCTTCTTTGGTCATCAAGTCTTTAAGCTTAGCGATTGCCGATTTAATCTTATCAGCTTTTACTGAGTGCGTAAGAATATCCGCTTGTCTTCTTGCATCGTTCAGTATTTCATTCATTGAGCATCCTGACACTCTGTACTCAGGTAGAATTGTGATTCCTAATAAGCTTTGTCCAATCTCTTTACTCTTGTATAGCCTTCCTTTTATGAAGTTTTCCATTACCAACTGATTGCGTTTAAATACTTCTTGTAGTTCTCCTCATTGAAGTAACAACTTTTTGTCTCTGGAATCTCAGCCTTTGTATTCCACCACTTCATTATAACTTTTAACGGTTGTTGAATGATAGCCTTTTTCTTTACTTCTATTACTTTTGTCATGGGATTTTGTGTTTAGTGATGATAGTAAGCACTCTTTGTACTTACTCTTTAATTTGTTTAGGTACAGTACCTATTCTTGTCCAATTATCTCTGATTATTGAGTATATTTCAAGTTCAAAGAAACGCGACCATCTGTCTATTGTTTCTGGGGCATACTTCTCAAATTTTTTCTTTGATTCATATATTTTCTTTTTTATTTGAATACCCTTGTGGTTTCTCATGACAATCTTTCTTGGACCATCGTTCATTTCTGATTCAATTGAGTCGTAGATTTTATCAAGGTTTTCTATTATCTCTGAGTAACTCCATTTGGAATCTTTGAAATCTTTGTAATCTCTAAAGATTTGTTTTGCTTCTTCTCTATTCATCTTGTTTCAATGTCTCCGTTTTTAGATTCACCTACGTGTTCATAGGTGCAATTATTTATGGTGTAATCTTTGTTACTTATTCGTGTTTTCTCTGTTGATTCCAACTTGAATCTTTTTGTTTCTAATTCTGTTGGCGTTAACACCTTTTCTTCTAACACGAACCATGAACCTCTTTGGTTTATAGGCTTGTAAGTTGTTTCGTTATTCTCTACTGAATAGGAGAATTTATAAACCTGTAAGTTTACTTTCTTGCATGACATACATAGCAGAAGCAATGATAATGTTATTAGTTTTTTCATGGGATTTGGATTTAATGAACGCAGTAGCCAGAATTAACTAACTACTGCTGATGGTTCTTTGTAATACATTATAGCTGGATAAACCGGAATAACCTCTGTTTTTTTTATTGATGCTGCTGTTGTTACTGCCATTTTATTTAGTGTTTCATTCTTGATTGAGGATTAACTCCGTCTTTGATTAAACTTATTATCTCTTTTTTTTCTCTGAACTCTCTGATTTGTAGTTCCAATTCTGTTTGTGAATACGCTATGTAGTTGTCATTATGGAAGTCATCATTGTATTTGATGTGATCTTCCAATAATGCAATGTATCCTAATGCTGTCTCTAGATCTGTTTCTGATGCTCGGTACATCTTACTTATACTTACTGCTGCTTTTCTGTAAGTATTGTCTTCAATTTCAAGTAACCCGTCCAGTTCTTCATCGTCACAATACGGCTTTCTGTAATCTTTATCACTTGAAATCTCTATTCTTGTACCAATTATTGCGGCAATTGCTAAGTACACTGTTTCTGCCGCTGCTTGTACACCAGTGAAGTTGTAGAAGTCAATGCAACGAAATGTAAATAAAGCATAAAACAAAAACTGTAAACTTAGTGCAAGAAATAGTGATAGTAAAACAGACCATAAGACTGTTAATGTTCTTCGTGTAGTTTCCATACGGTTTTAGTTTAAAAGTTAATACTTTGTTTTAATTTCTTGCAATGGGTATTTACCCTGTCTATAAGTAATTGGGATTCTTTTTGTTCTGGATTTGTGTAGTACATAAGCTTGTTTATGATGCTTAATGAATGTAGCAGTAGCATCTCGTCTTCACTAGATAGTTCTGATGACATTGGTATTTCTTTCTCTGTAAGAGCAGGTTGGACTGGTTTTAAAGATTCTCTCCTACAACTACTCCATACAAGTACAGAATGACTAAGGAAAGATAACAACATTACAACAATAAGAGAATTACTTATCTCAGATGAAACATTATCCTTAGTGATAACGTAACCTACCAATAACCCACTAGAACTCATTAGATACGTGCAAACATGTGTAAAACGGTCACTGATTACTCGCAATACAATAGGACTTTTCATTTTATAACTATATTTAGGAGTTAATCCCAATTTTAGGACTTTTTATGCATTCAAGATAAGGTGGTGTGGGTTTTTTACCCTCATTAAGCCTTATTTACCTGTTTTTTGGTTTCAATTTCGACGAAACGTGTTGTTTTGTCGACTAATTTTATATAAACCCCAATTTGAGCGCATAAATTCGCTAATTTCTTCGACGAATGGTTTTTAATGCGCTCATTTTAGGTTTTTTTGCAACTATTTATAAACCAGCGAGTTATGCGCTAATGCTTTTTGTGTGTGAAGATTAGGAAATGCGTATTGTGTGTGTAAAACGCTAATGTCAATCCTGTGTCATCTTTACTAGAATTTTATCATGTCTAGGTATTCGTACTGAATAAGGAACGATACATCTACTTTTACGGACACACCATCATCTTCCCACCTGTGTGTGATTGGTACGTTGTTTTGCATTGCTAAAGCTCTCATGTTGTAGAACTCTGAAGCAGTAAGTCTAACATTTTGTATTCTCATTTCTTTTATTTGTTGCTCTGACATCTTAATTTTTTTATGGGATTTGTAACTAATAATGAGTACGCTGTTATTGATGATAGTAACTATCGTCCGGGCATGGTCGGGAATGGGACAGTAATCTTTACGTGTGTACTTCCGGACACTGCAAACTATGGGACAGTGATTTCTGTGTATGTACTTCCGGACATGGTTTGCTATGGGAAGGGAAGGAGCCTAACGGCTGAAACCGCGAGGTTTCATTGAGTGATACACAATAACACCAACACAACAGAGATTGTCTCTGGAGTGTGGATGTGTTACCATGTGCTTGGGTTACAAGCTTATCCCTGTGCTTTCGCACTATGTAGTCTAGTTATTTCATAAGACAAATGCCTTAACCTACCGTGTTTTTATTTAATTAAAAAGTCCCGTAAACAATGTTAATCGTTCACGGGACTTAACCCAACTACGCGTACACAAGTGTACGTCAGCTAATGATACCGCTGACAAGTTGCTTAACAACCTAAGTTGCGCTGGGTTCATGTTTTATTTGTTATCTTAAATGATAACTTTCTTCCTCCATACGGAGGAAGAAATTAATCTCTTCAATAATTTTTTCTTCTTCACTCATACTACAAGTTTTAAATTAATACTTATGTTACTGCAACCAACCGGTTACAGCAACAATATGACCTTGGTCGTTTCTGATAGCCGTGCTATCAGTTTTGGGTGCAATCACGTCACCCCTACAGCCTGCTAAGGCTGTTAATACCATTCCAGATACTATATATATAGTACCGTCTATTTTTCCTGGCATGTCCACCTCTCCAAAGGTAGACGAGTACACTAATGCACCTGCAATTTCGTCCCTCGTAGGGACACACTCTTGGCTCACACGAGCCACCGTCCCACTTGCTGGGAAAATCGTGGTTTTATCTCCCACTTGTAGGGAGATAGAATGCGGTGTTAAATTAACAATGTTCATTTTTTCATGGGTTTAGTGATAGTAAAATTAAATAAAAACAACTGTAACCCTAATTTAATAGGTAAACTCAATTGTTCATCAGCTACTATTATTCGCTGATGTAGTTTTAGAACTAATACTCGGTGTGTAAATATACACTTAGCCTATGTTCTATGGCATACCTAGTGCTTCAGAACTAAATCAATAGTTTTGAAGCGTTAATTAAAAACTGTAAGGGAAGCGCACATAAGGTAGTGCACTTCTTTTACAGTATCAGGTATTACTAATAACCTAAGCTTTTAGCAATACCTGCAGCTATTTGAGCACGAACTTCAGCTTGAGTTGCTTCGTCCAATGCACCCAATGTTTCTCGCATCTTAGCCGACTTCTTCGCTAATGCAAATTCCAAAGCTAACGCATTCTCGCGTGCTTGTACCATTTCTGGTACTGCACTTTCCAAAATACGTCCGTTATAAACAACGGTGTAGCTTGCACGTCCTCCTGCGCTCGCAGGAAGTGTGATAGCTTCATTTACGATAGGGAAAATCTTTCCCTTCATTTCTGAATTAAACTTGACAATATCATTGTCAAATTGATTTTCTAAAATGCTTTCCAGCATAGAGTTACGCAAACTAACCATTGAGCTACCGAAAGCAAAATGGAATTTAATCACACCACGGCTAACCGCAGTCTTAATGAATTCAAGCATTGCGCATTCAATCGCAACAACTTCACCGTTAGCACGTGTTGTCTCTATTGTAGAGTACGTCACGTTTTCCTGGATTTCAACTGCATCCTCAATTGCATCTGAAGATGCAAATTGTTTTAATTCAATCTCTTGAATTAAAACGTCTAACTCTGTACGAGTTAGACGTTCGAACTTAGCTAACGGATTAGCTAACAAGTTAGAATTGTCGATTACGAAGGCTAAAGCTTCAGCCTTCAAGTTAAATGAATTAATCATTTTTTCTTGGGTATTAAAATAATGCGCACTTATATAGGTAGCACATAACACCTTGCAACAATCTAAGCGAAGCCAAAAATAGCGAAGCGGGCCGAAAGGCCTAAGAAAGTGCTTGCACTTGAAGATTAGAATAAACAACAAACAATCCGTAACGAAGCTTGCGGAGTAAATTAGAATAAACACTAAGCGTAAACCATAGCTTGCTTGCAAGCAGTACCATCAAAACATAAAACGTGAGTTGCTTGCAACGATAAGATAGAATAGACACTGTCAGTGCGTGACGAGAGTGCGTAGAGGAAGCGAAGCTTACTATCATCACTACACTGTCGCCCTGTAATTACAGGCTCGATGCTCGATGCTCGATGCTCGATGCTATGAACTGTGCTCGATGCTCGATGCTCGATGCTATGAACTGTGTTCGATGCTCGATGCTCGATGCTATGAGCTAGGGTACTAGGTGTAACCTGTGGTCGGGTGTGCATACTATACCTACACAGAGATAGTAATCTCTTATGTAACATATCACCCACACTCTACTGAGCATGGGTGGATGTGACTTATTCATCACCCTTCAATGCCAGAACAATGATGGCAAGGGATAAGGTTATAACGAACACTAGGAATAGCTCCATCTCTGGAGCCGTTCTTTGCATGAATACTATGCCTGAGCATAGTATGTTAAGTCCCATCATCAGGACTATAAGAATGGATACTAACTTCATACTCTTTAGTTTAAATAGTGCGACGTTCACTTGGCTATTGTGTCGCACTCATTACCCCCACAGCTCAAGGGTTAATACTAAAGGATGACCTACCAAGGTAGATCATCCTCATACTCACAATCATCTGCCATGTAAATGGCATTGATTTCATCTTCCGTTAGATGTTTAAGCTCTTCTTGTTGAAGAGCGAATGCTTCAGCAAGCAGACTCTCAGCTACTTGCATAGCGTAGTCCACATCATCCTCATACTCATCAGAGCATGAGGATGACTGGTAATCCATGAATGCAAACTCGTCAAAGTCTGCATCATCATTTTGTTCTAATTGACGCTCAGCAAGAGCGTCAATTAGTTCTTTCTCTGAAGTCATTGCCATGACTTCCATTATTTCAAATTTGTTCATAATACTTTTATTTAAGTTAATAATTGCTTGCAATTTAAGATTAGAATACACAACTCATCTCTCCAAAAGTCACTTTCTGGGACAGCCTCGACGAAGGAGAGGATGAACACCTCTCAAACAAACAACTTCCCCCAGCCAAGTTTTTGGCTGAATTAAGCTCTGGTTTCCAGCGAAGCTGATAGAAACCAAGGGGGGTACCCCAAAGCTGTCTTCGATGGGGGGATTAAATTATATATCATCCCTCACCCCTCCCCGTGCACTATTTTTTTGGTTTACCCAGGTGGGGGTTCTTTAAAAGTAGTGCTACCTTTCTGGGGGGGAGTAGTTGTAAATTTTGGGTAAATTTTGTGTAGAAATCTCTCTGTAATAATAGTAATATAGGGAGCTTTACGGAGGTGGTTGATTTAGAGGGAGTTGTGGCTTTTCGTTGCACCCAAAAAGGTGCAGAGAAAACGCTACAGCTCAATGAATTGGTTTTGGTTTGCACCCAAAAAGGTGCAAATAATTAAATTAATGCACCAAAAAAGGTGCTTTGTAAGGATAAATTGATTATCTTTGAGGCATGATAAAACCCATAGTAAAGAAAAGGAAGTTGACTGGTGAGATGGTAGATCTTACTACTGGGGAGGTATTACCATCTGGTAGCACTGTTAATGTTGTTGATGAGGATTTGGTTATTGTTCATAGTGATGAATACGTTGTGATTGATTCTAAGGCATTGAATTACATTTTGGTTAACTTTAGTCCTGTTGATTACGGGAGAATCTTGAAGATGGCCAATATGACTAATGGCAGTTATAACATTTTGTATATTGATCGCAAGGTACCTCATACTGATTTGTCTTTGATGGATGAGTTGAAGTACACAAGGAATAAGTATTCTGATTTCATGAAGCGTTTGTATAAGGGTGGTGTGATTTATTATGTTAGTGGTGTTAAGGATGGGATTGAGTTTAAGCACATAATGTTGAATCCTCATTTGGCTCGTAAGCGTAAGACTATAGCTAAGGATTGTTTGGTTTATTTTGATGAGTTATTGCTTCCATGAGATTACGGAATTATTTTATAGTTTTATTTTTTTTAGTAGGGGGGGTATTTTTTGGTTGCAAGTCGAGTGGGGGGATACATAATCAGATGTTGTATGACAATCACAGGAAGATGATTAAGCAGGATAAGTTGATGAGAAAAAGCATGGTTCGTTTCAGGAAGAGGAGTTTTCCTAAAGTATTAAAAATTAAGGTTGGCAAAAAAATTAAAAGGATTATATGATGGAAGATGATTTTGAGTATGAGTATGAGAGTACTCCTGAAATTAGGGTAGAGAATGAGTTGGCTGCGGCTACTGGCTGTATTCGTTTGTTTTTAGTTATTGTTTTAGTAATTTTATTTTGTGGATCATGGATGTTATTGAGGTAGTACGCGAGGGTATTCGGAGCAAGTTGTTTGCCCTGAGTTTCTGCATTGGGGTATCTAAGGATCAGCTTACTTTTGAGTATTTTAATTGGACTATTGAGAATGTTATTAGTAGGACTTTTACTGGGGAGGCTTTGTTTTGTCATTCTTTGAAGCCTTTAGGTTGGAATGATGCGAGTTCGTTTAGTAAGCAGAAGATGAATTATGGCAGAAGAAAAAGAAATTGATATGTGGTTATTAAACGGAAAAGAATTTAAGCAGGAGCATATTCCTGAAGGAGCTATCGGGTTTATCTATGAGATGAATGCTGTTATAGATGGGAAAGCGGTTAGGTACATTGGGAAGAAGAATTTTTATTCTGATGTTAAGACTTCTTTGGCAAAGAAGGATATACCTACGGATAAGAGGCTGAAGACTTACAAGCGAGTAAGGAAGTTCAATTACCAATCTTACTATTCTAGTAATGAAGTATTGAAAGCTGCACGTAAAAGCGGTGTTCCTATTGACAGGAAGATTCTTCAGATTTGTTTTAGTAAGTTGGAGTTGTCGTACTGTGAGGTAAAGTTGCAGTTTCTAAATGGGGTATTGGAGAATGATGATTTCTTAAATGGGAACATATTGGGTAAGTTTTATAAACAAGTAAAAAAATAGTTATGAAAAGAGAAAGTTGTTATGAAGATTATGTAGGTGAAACAGAAGTACGACAGATTCCTGCTTTTAAACAAGAAAGAAAAACAAATTTTGAAAGTTCAAATCCTAGTGCTGTACAGGAAAACCCGTTGTTGACAAGTATGAGTGAAACTTTTAGCTCGTGTTATAATACGGCAGTTAAAAAGAATCATGATTACGGTGGTAGCAATAACAATCCTTTTGCTAATTTCTTAACGAGTGAATCGATTACTGGAGTAGCTGCTGAGAGAGGTATTTTGGTAAGGTTGGGAGATAAGTTTAGTAGAATTTCTACATTGCTTGATAAGCCAGGAATGGTTGCTGATGAATCTGTTGATGACACGATTATGGATGCAATCAACTATCTCGCTATTCTTAAAGCATTGCGTGCTCATAGAAAAACAACTAAGTAATGGTAGATCAAAGAAAAATGATTGTGATAATCCAAGAAGATGATGTCGTTTTAAACTTGTATTACTCAGGAGAAAATAAAAAGGATATGCAGATAATGGGTGACGGAGGAGTTTATGTAACTATTCCGGAAAACATGCTAGTGAGTATTGCAATTCAGTTATTGAAAATGTCAGATAATAAATAAACAAATAAATGTAGTATTATGAGTGAGAAAAAATACCAAGGTAAAATGGTTGTCCTAGAGCGACCCGTAATTGTAGCTCCTGCTAAAGGACTTATTGAATTAGACAAAACAACAACTGATCAGTTAGAAGCAGAGCAAATTCACAAGTGGACTAAATTAAAAGTTCATGGTGTAGGTGCAGATGTTACTTTTGTAACGGCTGGAGATGAAGTTTATGTAACCCCAAAGCAATTGTCCTATGCAGATGTTGCGGAATTTGACGGTGGATTAAAATTATTAATTAAAGAATCCGACATTGTATTCAAATATTGATTACATTTGCACGTATCTTTAATCTTTCTAAAGAAAAAGTTTTCCAGAAATGGGAGGCTTTTTTTTTGCGTAAAAGAAAAAAATCCGTATATTATAGTAAACTCATTTACTATGAACGATAATAATTTTAAAATAAGAGTGTTGCAATTGTTAGCTGAAGGATTAGGTAATTCAAAGTTGTCAAGACTGCAAGCAACCCAAACATACACTAAGGAGTTTACGTATCACTCTGTTGGTACAGATAACATCACTCAAATTCTACATACGGGTCAAACAGAGCAAGGACGAGAACAAGTTATTGAAACTATTACTTATGTGGACCCTTCAATTAATGGTTCTAAAGTTATTAAAATTGTAATCTCGTAAGATATGAAATATGTTTTAAATCCAATTACCGGTAAAATGGATCTTGTTGGTTCACCAGGAGCTTCTCAAGATTTAAGCAACTACGTTTTAAATAGTAACTTCAATAACGTTGTTAATACTATTGATGGTAAAATTAGCAATATTGATAATACATCAGATGTAAACAAACCTGTATCTAACGCTACTGTGACTGCTATTGCTTTAGCAATTTCTAACTTAGTTTCTTCATCTCCTGCAACATTAGATACTTTAAATGAGTTAGCGACTGCGTTAGGAAATGATCCGAACTTTGCTACTACAATAGCTACCTCAATCGGCTTAAAAGCAAATATTACTTCTCCTACTTTATTAGGAGTTCCCTTATCACCCACTGCAATTCCAGGTACTGATACTACTCAAATAGCTACTACCGCATTTGTTGCTAGTGCAATATCAAGTTTACCTGCATCAACAAGCTCTAGGTTACTTGCATTTACTGAATTAAATGCTACTGCATTAGTTACACACACGGTAACAACCTCGGCAACGGCAACGGCTATTAACTTGAATAGTGATGGTACAGACCGATTTGCTAAGGTTGTTTTTGTTGCGCCTGCAAGCGGTCAAGTAAGTGTTAAAATCGATTTTGATGCGGTACTAACAAACGCATCAACTAATTTACGTATAGGCTTACATAACTCGTCCACAGCAACAACAACGCCAATAAACGGTTGGTTTAGAGTAAACGGAGATGATGACGGAGCAAGTAACGGGTACACGGCTGAATTTATTTTGACTGGTTTAACTCCTGCAGCTTCATACACTCGTTATTTTTTAGCAACTTCTAATTATGGCTCTACTTTAATTCGTGCATCTTCCTCGCAAACGGGTGTATTTGCTGTAAGTGATTTGCCCCAACCTTTGAGAATTAAGGTTGAAGATTTAGGAAGTATTACAATTTCAACAAATCCAAACAGTTAATTATGTATAAGAACGGAGACATACTACATTGCCAAGGGAAAAGCCTAATATCGAAAGGGATTCGAGTATTTACAAAATCTACAATTACTCATTCAGCTATTTATTTCGAGATTGATGGGGCGCCGTTTATAATGGATGCACAAAACGATGGTGTTAATTTACGACCGCTTAAAGAATGGTCCGAAAAGTATAATTATGACATTATCGCAACGCCTTGGAAGTGGGCGCACGACCCGTATAAAAAAGCATTGCAAAAAAGTGGTGTTACCGGTTATGATTTCAGACTGTTTTTGTTACGCTATCCATCAAAAATAATTAAATCTGTTTTCACCCGTAAAGATGTTAAGTTGAAGCGAGTAAAAAACGAAAATGAAAAACTGATTTGTTCTGAATTTATAGCATGGGTCATTGGATTGGAAAATCCTCAAAATTACACACCCAAAGATTTGTATATTTTTTGTACTTTTAAGCCATGAAGGAAACACAACTGATAGTTTTAATAGTAGGTTTAGTAATTGCACTTTTGCAATGGCTTTTAAAAGAAAAAATAAAAGCCTACGAAGAAAAGATAAACGCTTTAATAATTAGGTGCAATCAATACGATTTGACAATTTTAAAGTTTAATGACAAATATGCTATCATTCAGGAAAAAGTCAAAAACTTAGAGCAAAACACTAAAAGCGATCAGGAAAATATAGTTAAACTTTTTGATTTGCGCTTTGATCAAATACTGAAAGAGTACGCAGAAATAAAACAAGATTTAAAAGAAATAAAACAAGATTTAAAAAACAAATGAACTTAATTGATAAATTAAAAGCGAAAACGCCACGTTGTAATAAACGCAACGGACACATATTAGGTAGTATAGGGACTATTTGCGCCACTATATTAGCGACTGGCTTAGTTGTTAATCCAATTGCTATAATTATACTGTCAGTTGGTAGTGCCTTATTATTACCAGCTATTAACCAACACTCAAAAACATTAAGATGAAAACAGGAATTGAAGGAATTGCGTTAATTAAGAAATTTGAAGGGTGTAAGTTAAGTGCGTACAAATGTCCTGCAGGAGTGATGACAATTGGATACGGGAACACTTTCTATGAGAATGGTAAAAAAATACTTGCAACGGATCGTATAACACAAGCGAGAGCCGAGGAGTTGCTACTTTCTTTATTGCCTCGCTATGAAACAACGGTTAAGAATGCTATAAGAATTGAATTGACACAGAATCAATTTGATGCATTAGTATCGTTTTGCTGGAATTGTGGATCTTCAAAAACATTGTTTTCAAAGGTAAATTCAAAAGCAATTGACACAAACGTTTGGTGGGAAACTCATTACATTACAGGTGGTGGCAAAATTTTGAGAGGATTGATATTAAGACGAAAAGCAGAAAGCGTTTTATTTAGTAAAAAATAAAACACTTTAATTAAACTACACAAAGATGGCACGTAACGGGTTAGCAGGTAAGTCTACAGGAAAAAGTGAATCAGCAAAATACTTTGCTTCAAACCCTGCAGCAAAGAAAAAAAAGGATGCTTACAATAAAGCATACCATGCTACACCAGAAAGAAAAGCTTACCGGTCAGGTTTAAACAAAGCAAATAGAAAATCAGGAACCTACGGTAATGGAGACGGTAAGGATAAATCACATACCTCAAAAGGAAAATTGGTTAATGAAAAAGCATCTACCAACAGAGCCAGAAATGGTAAAGGAGGAACAAGAAAATTAAAATAATTATTTTTGTTATAATTCATTAAATTACAAAGCCTCCTTGACGGGAGGCTTTTTTGATTGCTAACTTTTTTTTGTTTAAGAACAATAATTGTTATATTTGTAAAAACAATTAGTCATGGTAAAAGAAAAAGCAAAAGAAAAAGAGGTTACCGTTGAGGAAATCAAGGAGTATAGACGTAAACAAATTTTGTTTTATGAAGACCAACTTCCGTTTATGAGATTAAAAACAGAGTTTGATGAGTTAAAAGCAAGACAAAAAAAAGCGGAATACGAAGAGTTAGATGCTCGTACTAAATACATACAATTGTACACGTCTTTAACTAAACAAGATGAAGAGAATGATAAACCCTTAACTGAAAAAAATGAGCAAGGGTAACTTAATTAAAAAAAACATAAAGCTTTCTCTTTATGACATAGTTAGGTTTCAGTTGAATAATTATTGTTTCATAAATAAGATTCGAGTGAGCCCCGCCCAACTTGATTGTTTAGCTTTATTAGGTATGTATGGAGAAATGAATATTTCTGATTTTTGTGAAGAAACAGTAAAAGAAAGTATTTTTAGCAATAGTCAAACAGCTCGAAACTTTATTACAAAATCAGTAAAAGGAAGTCTTGTAAAACGCAGCGGAAATGGAAATAAGATTATTTCTGTCAACCAGGATATGTCTATTTTTACAGAAGGAAACATTTTAATTGAACTAAAAGTATATCACGTTGACACCAACAAAAGCAAAGAGCTTAATACATAAAACCGCGGTTGATCTTAATCTTTCTCAAGAAATGGTCCAAGACGTTGTTGATTTTTATTGGGAAACGGTAATTAAAAAAATGGAGTCTTTAAAAAATCCTTCGCTTTTTTTGCATAGCTTGGGAACAATAAAAATAAGCAGAGTTAAATTAAGAAGAGACATTGCGGGATTAGAGAAAATACTTTCAGGCGGAGATCATGAAAGCTTTAAAAAAATTATTAAGTACAATTTAACGCACGACTTGTTAAATTTAAAAAAGGAATCTTTAGAAATTTGCAACGAATACTACAAGCCAATTTATGAAAAACGCAATAAAAATTTGGAAGGAAAAAGGCAAGATATTAGAGGGGATAAAGAACAACCTCTTTAAGACTGAACACGTTGAATTAATTGCTGAAGAAAGACTTGCTGTTTGTAAAAAATGCGATCTGTTTGATGAGAAAGGTACTTCGTGTGTAGTTCCTGGAACAGGTCCTTGCTGTGGAGATTGTGGGTGCACTTTGAAATTAAAAACAAGGTCTTTGTCATCAGAATGTCCAAACGGTTTCTGGTTGGCAGAATTGACCTTTGAAGAAGAATACATTCTTAATAAGAAACTACAAGATGGAGAAAAACTTAATTGATAGAACTTTACGGATATATACAGGAGTCCTTGGGATGAAAGAAATTAACAAGAGTTTCTCATTCATTCACTTAAAGGAGCAGCTAAAAGCTTTGACAGACACAGGTAGCATTACTAAAGAAGAGCACTCCAAGCTTTTAAAAATGATAAGTTCTGATGACAATGACGTAGTTTCATTAGCAACTAAAATAATAAATAACAAACTATAATTATGGCAATTAAATTTTACGCAGACACCCACAAATACATAAGTGCTGATCCTTCTGAAAAAATAGATTGGATAAGTGTTACTAGATTAATTCATTACTTCAAAGAAGAATTTGATGAAATGAAAATGTCCGTTAGTTGTTCAAAAGGAAAAAACCCAAAATACACAGGCAAGACTCCTGAAGCAATTAGAAAAATCTGGAAGGACGAAAACTTACGAGCAATTACTGTTGGTTCTTGGTATCACGATCAAAGAGAAAGAGATATAATTGGTTGCAGTACCATTACAAGAAAAGGGGTTGAACTAAGAGTGTTAGTTCCATTAATGGAAGGAACCGTTAAGTTAGCTCCAGATCAAAAATTAGTTGATGGTATTCATCCTGAGCACTTGGTTTACTTAAAATCTTCAGGTATTTGCGGACAAGCCGACAGGGTAGAAAAAATCGATAAGTTTATTGACTTGTATGACTACAAAACAAACAAGGAAATTAAACAAGAAGGGTTTAAAATGAACAATGGGAAAACAAAAAAAATGCTCCCTCCATTGTCTCATTTAGATGATTGCAACTTTAATGATTATGCTTTGCAATTAAGCATTTACATGTACATGATGTTAAAGCACAATCCTACACTTAGTCCTGGAGTAATGAGAATAGATCATGTTGAATTTGAGTTAACTGGACTAAACGAGTTTGGATACCCTATTGTTAAACTTGATGCAGATAGAAACCCCGTAGTAAAGAAAGTTACTGCATACAACATTCCGTATCTTAAATCGGAGGTTTTAACCTTGTTTAAATTTGTAAATAATAATCGAGAAAAAATACTAAACCATGGCCATTAAATTATTTGAAATTGTAAATCGCAATGTTATCCCTACGGAGCATGTTTACCAGCTTCCGTTCTTAAAAAACATTGTTGACGCGTATCCAGATGAGTATTTAAAAATACTTGCTTATTTGTTTTACATGTCTTGCCGAAGTCAAGAAAACCCTTTCTTTAATCGACCTCAAGATAACATTGAGGAAGAGATTATTGAAGATTTAGAAGCAACTTTTTGCACAGAAGATGATCTAATTGTAATTGCTTTAAAAAGAACTAAGGAGTTATACGAAACTCCTACTGTTAGAGCTTATGACGGAATCTCCAACATGCTTGAGAAACTGGCATTCTACATGGGGACGCAAGACATTACCGATGGAAGAGATGGTAACATTACCTCCATTGTTAATGCAGCAAAAAACTTTGACCACATTAGAAAATCGTTTAAAGGTGTAGCTAAAGATTTAGAAGAGGAGCAATCGTCAAGAGCAAGAGGTGGTACTAAATTAGGATACGATGATTAAAGATCCATTTGGAGAAATTTACACGGACATCCCCTGTTTTGATAATGGGGTATGGACGACTGTAGACTATGACACACGAGAAGATTTTAAAACAGACCTTGAAGATAACTACTTCAAGGAACCTGGTGAATACGATCTGGATGAAACAGTTAGGTTGTGGCAAGAACCGGGGTTGTTTTTTAGAAAAAACGGATACTATACAGAAGCAAATCACGGATCTCGTGATTTCATTAAGTATTGGGATGACCAAAAAAAGAAATCAAGAAAAGGATGTTTTTTTAAAGTAGGTAAAAAACAATGGTATCTTCCACGAGATTATTATTTCTGGATTAACTTTTTGCACATTAGTGATAAAGTAAAAAAGAGATCTGACTTTACTGATATTTGGGATACTCAGTTGCACATGGCACTCTATGAAATAATTGGAGAGTTAAATTACGAGCACGGAGTTATACTTAAAAAAAGACAGTTTGGTTCATCTTTGTATCACGCGGCAAAACTAATAAATCTTCTTTGGTTTGAGTATGGTCCTGTATTAAAAATTGGAGCTTCTTTGAGTGATTACATTACTGGTATAAATGGTACATGGAAAATACTAAATGATTACAAAGTATTTCTTAATGACCACACTGCTTGGTATAGACCCTTGAACCCAAGTGGTGTAGGAGAATGGCAACAAAAAATCGAATACGTTGATAAAGGCAGGAAGTCAGAAAAAGGAAGAAAAGGTACTTTAAAAGCTACATCTTTTGAGCAGTCTGACACAAGTGGTGTAGGTGGTTTATGTACCTTGTTTTTTTACGAGGAAGCAGGGATTGCGAAAACTATGAATAAGACTTACGAGTTTATGCGACCAGCAATGGAGTCTGGTGACATAACTACTGGTTACTTTGTTGGCGCAGGATCTGTAGGTGACTTGAAACATTGTGAACCGTTACGAGAATTTATGTATAAACCAAAAGCAAATGGTTTCTATGGTGTTCGTAACAAGTACATGGATGAAGATGGAACTGCTGGTATTTCTGGTTTATTTATTCCAGAACAATATTCAATGCCTCCTTACATTGATGCGTTTGGTAACTCTCTTGTAGACAAAGCTCTTGAAGCAATTAACAAAAAACGTATCCAGTGGAAGAAAGATCTTTCTCCAGAAATATATCAAATTAGATGTTCTCAGCATCCAACAAATTTAAAAGAAGCGTTTGCTGTAAGAGGAGAAAGCATTTTCCCAATAAATTTAGTTAAAGGAAACAAGCGCAGAATTGACGACGGAGATTATCCTTGGAACGGTTACAATTTAAGTTATACTGAAAATAACTTAATAATGGCATCTCCAACATTAAAAGCAGCAATTACAGAGTTTCCAATCAATAAAAAAGCGGAAGATAAAACAAGTGTTATACAAGTTTGGGAAGAACCCGATGAAGACAAGGTTTTTTGCGGAACTTATTTTGCATCAATTGACCCTGTTGGAGAAGGAAAGACAGTAACTTCAGAATCATTGTGTTCGATTTATGTTTACAAAAACTCAGTTCAAGTTCAGCGGGTTAAAGATAACGGGGAGGTAGAAACATTTGTGGAGGGTGATAAAATTGTAGCTGCTTGGTGTGGAAGGTTTGATGACATTAACAAAACACATGAGCGATTGCTTTTAATAATTGAGTGGTATCAAGCCTGGACAATTGTTGAGAATAACGTCCCCTTGTTTATTCAATACATGCAATTCAAACGAAAGCAAAAGTATTTAGTGCCTTCATCTCAGATGGTCTTTTCTAAAGAAGTTCAAGCATCTAAAACTCAATTCCAGACTTACGGTTGGAGAAACGTATCTACTATTTTCAAAACCATTATGCTTAGTTACTTAATTGAGTTCTTAAAAGAAGAATTAGATGTAGAAGAAACTCATGGAGGACAAGGTCAAATTGTTACTTACGGAATCACAAGGATTCCTGATATGATGGCAATGATTGAAATGGAACAGTACCAACCTGGAATAAATGTCGATAGGTTAATAAGTTTAGGTGCATTAATTACATTTGTGAAAATTCAAGAATCAAGCAGAGGTTTAAAGAAAAGAGTTGAGTATGAGAATGAGGATCATTTGGATAGTTCGGAAAAATTCGTTAAATTAAATAGATCGCCGTTTAAAACAATTGGTCAAAACGGCAATACTCGATTAGGAGTTAGAGAAAAAAGAAATCCTTATAAAAACATAAAGTAGATGGAGATTTTAAATGCAATGGATATTAAGAAAGGTAAAAAAACTAAACGTAACAAGTTTGGTGTTTTTACTCAACCTATCCAATTTCTTCCAATGGCAGAAAAAGATATTGAGTATGCCATGCACAACATGGATTGGATGGAGTGGCAGGCTATCAAGCAGATTACAGAAAAGTCCCGTAGGTTAATGAAGAATTATAAATTGGCAGTTGGCACAATTGATAAATCTGATTACATCCCTGATGTTGAAAATGAATACGGTGACATGATGGCTGCTCTTATTGACGAGGGCCATGAAGATTCAGCAATGGATTTAAAGTTTTATCCAATCATTCCTAATGTAATAAACACTCTTGTAACAGAGTTTGCAAAAAGAAACACTAAAGTTGATTACCGAGCAATTGATGAGTATTCTTACAATGAGATAATGGATAAAAAAATGGAAGCAATCTCTTCCGTTTTACTTGAAGATGCGCAACAAAAAATGGTTGCTGCAATGATTGAGCAAGGAATGGATCCAAATTCAGAAGAAGCTCAACAACAATTAAATCCAGAAGCATTACGAGGTTTACCTGCAATTGAAAGTTTTTACAATAAAACCTATCAAACTGTTGGTGAACAATGGGCCACTAAACAACATGCAATTGATGTTAATCGATTTAACATGGATGAATTGGAAGAAGAGGCTTTTAGGGATTCGTTAATAACTGACAGTGAATTTTGGCATTTTAGAATGTTAGAAAATGATTATGACATTAACTTACTAAACCCTGCTTTAACTTTTTACCATAAGTCTCCAAATGTTAAATACATATCTCAAGCCAACTGGGCTGGGTGGATTGAATTAATGACTATTGCTGATGTTATTGATGTTTTCGGATACTTGATGACTGAGGATCAATTAAATTCGTTAGAGTCAATGTATCCGTCAACTTCTGCGCGAAGCTTAATACCAGGAATGATAGATGGTTCTGATTACAATACGGATGAGTCTGTAGAAAGTAACAGAATGGTTGGTGTTGATATGAAAAGACACTTGAGCTTTCTTGACAATCAAATGGGAGATAGTGATATTGTAGGGTGGATAACAGGTCAAAGTCAGCATTCAGGATTATTAGAAAACTCAGGTATGGCTCGTGTAACAACTTCTTATTGGAAAACTCAAAAGAAAGTTGGTTACTTAACGAAGGTTGACATTAATGGAGAAATAATTACTGAGATAATTGATGAAACGTATGTTGTTTTAGACAAACCTGTTTACAATACAACATTTAAAGCATCTAAAGATGAAGAGAATTTAATATTTGGTGACCACATTGAATGGACTTGGATTAATGAAGTTTGGGGTGGTGTTAAAATTGGTAACAATCGTACTCTTTGGGATTCAATAGAAAAATCAGAACACAGTTCAATTTACTTAGGTATAGATAAATCTGAACCCGGAGCTTTGCGTTTTCAATTCAAAGGAGACAATTCTCTTTATGGTTCTAAGTTGCCAATAGAAGGACGAGTTTTTTCTGACAGAAATACGAAGTCCATGTCTTTAGTTGATTTAATGAAACCCGCACAAATTGGTTTCAACATGTGTAATAATCAAATAGCAGATATTCTTATAGATGAAATTGGAACAGTTGTCGTATTAGATCAAAACGCATTACCTAAGCATTCTATGGGAGAAGACTGGGGTAAAGGAAACTTAGACAAAGCCTACGTGGCAATGAAAGACTTTTCAATACTTCCATTAGATCCAAGTATTGCAAATACTGAAAGTGCAACTAACTTTCAGCATTATCAGGTTTTAAATATGGAGCAGAGTGGACGATTAATGTCCAGGATACAGTTAGCTAATTATTTTAAACAACAAGCGATGGAAGTTGTAGGAGTTAATCCACAACGAATGGGTCAACAGTTGGGACAGACAAATACGGCAACTGGTGTAGAACAAGCAGTAAGCGGTTCTTATGCTCAAACAGAAGTTTACTTTTCTCAGCACAGTGATCACTTAATGCCAAGAGTTCATAAAATGAGAACTGACCTTGCTCAGTATTATCACTCGACAAATCCATCATTAAGACTACAAGGCATGATTTCTCCAGAGGAGAGGACAAACTTTGAAATGAATGGTACGGATTTGTTATTAATTGATTTGAATGTTTTTTGTCAAACAAATGCAAACAACAGAGCGACTCTTGAGCAATTAAAACAATTGTTTATTCAGAACAATACAAGTGGTGCTTCTATTTATGATTTAGGAGGATTAATGCAAGCTGATTCATTAGGCACGCTGAATAGCGCGATGAAGAAAATTGAGAAAAAAGCAGCAGCTGCGAATAAAGAAAAAATGGACCATGAGAACCAAATGGCCGAAGCTGAAATTAAGGCAAGACAGGATGAACGGAAATTTGAAATGGATCACGAATCACGGGAAAAAGAAAAGGATCGTCGTAGTCGTTTATTGGAAGCTGAAATTAAATCTGCTGGATATGCAGCTCAGCAAGACATTAATCAAAATCAAGAATCTGATTATGAAGATGCCTTAAAAGGTGTGCGTGAATCTGAGCAGTATCAAGAAACGATGAATTTTAACAGAGAAAAAGAAGGTAACAAGTCTAACATGGCTCAACAAAAATTAGATTTAGAGAGAGAAAAAATCATGTCAGATCAAAGAAATAAACAAACAGAGTTTGCAATTGCTAGAGAAAACAAAAATAAATATGACGATAAAAAACCTAAGTAAGGTTGGGTTTTTGAAGTTTTAACCATATAGTTTCCGGTTTTATTTTTTGGAATCTAAAACAGTTAACTTAATATTGTTTAAACCCGCATTTTTTGCATAAATTATAATAAGTCAGTAATTAAACCAACACATTATGACAGAAGAAGAGAAAGCAGCAACAGCTGCAAAAATTGCTGCAGAAACTGCAGCACAATCCTCAACAACGGTTGAGGAGATAGATTTTGACAACTTAGATGAATTATTGGGAATATCTTCCTCATCTGTTATTGTTCCAGACAAAGGAGCAGAAGGTCATGAACCAACTAAAAAACCTCGTGTTTTTGATTCAGGCACAGTTGATGTTGATTTTCTAGATGATGACGAAGAGATCGATAATGAAGAAGAATTAAATAAGTTAAGTAAAGACGATTTAGAAAAAATTGCATCTAAGTTATTGGATGATGATCTTGAAAAATCTGACGAAGACGACGACGATGACGACGACAGTTCTTCTGTTAATAAAGGAGGCAGACCTTCCGCTTTAATAACTGCGGCAAAATCTCTTATCGAAAAAGGTATTTTGCAACCGTTTGCTGATGATAAACCTATTGAGCAATATACAGCTGAAGACTTTGAGGAGTTGATTCAAGCAAATATTGAAAACAAGGTTTCGGATACTGCACAAAATGCACCATTGGAATTGTTTAAACAATTACCAGATGATGTTCAAGCGGTTGTTCATTATGCACTTAATGGAGGTACTGATGTAAAACAAGTAATGAGTCAAGTTTTAAAAGCTCAAGAAACTTTTGATTTAGATGTTAAAAACCAAGAGGATCAAGAATTAATTGTTAGACAGTGGTTAAATACATTAGGTAACGACACATCCGAAGAGATTGAAGATGAAATTAACATCATCAAAGATCGTGGGGATATGGAGAAATACGCTACAAAGTATAAACCTAAATTAGATGCTAAGCAAGCTGAAATTGTTGAACAACGATTAAAAAAACAACAAGAAGCACAAAATAGAAAAACGGAACAAGCAGGTAAGTATCAACAAACCATTTACCAAACTTTAAATACGGATAACTTAAACGGAATCCCTTTAAACAATAAGGTTCAGACAATGTTGTATCACGGTCTTACGGATTCTACGAAGTATCAGAACGCTGATGGGAAACAAACAAATGCTTTAGGCTTTCTTTTAGAGCAACATCAATTTGGGGAGAAAGCAAACCCAAGCTTAGTAGCTGAAGCTTTATGGTTACTTGCAGATCCAGAAAACTACAGAGATTCTGTAAAAAAGATTGGAAGCAAAGAAGCGAATATTAAAACCGTAAGAATGCTAAAGACAGAGGAAGCAAGTAGAAATTCTTCATCTACTTTTGCAACAGAAAACAAACAAACTGCAAATAGACTACCTAAAAAACCTTTACAAAGAACAGGTAAATCTATTTTCTCAAGAAGTTAATAATTAAATACAAATAACAAACAACAAACATGGCAACACCAGTTTTAAATAATGGTATCTTTTTAAGAGATAACCATTACACAGCAAGCTCACATGTTGATTCATTTCACATGATGCAAATGATGAAAGATGCACAACCTGATGATTTAGGTCCTGTAGAATTATGGGCTCAAACCAAAAAGATTGAAATGCCTCTTTACAAGATGTCTTCTTTTAATGGGAAGAATGTAATTGAAGTAAATCACCCAAGAGGTGAGTACAAGTGGTCAACTCCTGTTTCTGAGGAATTACCTTACATTATGGAAGATTTAGATCCAAATAATCCAGGTAAAGGTGTTGACGGTACACCTTTCCGTATTAAAATGAACAAGCGTTGCTTTGGTCACGGTGATATAATCACTTACGATAAATACAACGGATTGGAGCTTTTCATCACAGATGAAGACATTTTGGATTTAGGAGATGGTACGATCTACACAGTGCAAATTGTTAATTCAAATTCTTACCAAGCATTTAACAATAAATTCTTGGAGAACCAAACTCCTTATTTCAGAGTTGGTTCTGCTAAAGGTGAGTACGGTGAAAGATATTCTGACATGACTACAACTCATACAACTCGTGAGTTTTACAACTATGTTGGAAATGCAGATGCACACGTTCATTACTCTATCTCATCAAGAGTTAAATTGATGGAAAAAGGTGGTATGGATGCAGATAGTCGTGTACCAGTTACTGAGCTTTGGAAAACAAATGACACAGAATTAGACCCATCAATTACTACTTTAGAAGGATTTGTTCAAGCAAAAGGAACATCTTATGTGAAGAAAGCAGTTGAAAATGGAGACATGGTTAAAACTTTTATCACTAAGTTAGAAGCAGCCCATCTTTCTAAAATTGCTTACGATATTGAAACTTACCTTATGTGGGGTAAAGGAGGTAGAATCAAGCAAGACGGTGCTGATGACTTGAGATTATCTGTTGGACTTTGGAAACAATTAGATTTGTCTTTCAAACATGTTTACAACAAAGCTGATTTCAGATTAGACATCTTCCGTTCTGAGTTATTCAACTTCTACAACGGTAAAGTTGACTTCCAAGGACCAGATTCTAAACGTCAGTTGATCGTTCAAACAGGTCTTGGAGGAATGAGAATCATCAATGAGGCTATCAAGAGAGAAGCTTTTTCTTCTGGTCTTGTTATGAATGCTAAGGAATTGGATGCAGTTACTGGTTCAGGAATGGATTTAGGATTTGGATTCTCTTTCACAGAGTACATGATTCCTTTCTTAGCAAACATCAAGTTTGTATTGAATCCTGCATTTGACAACTTACAAAACAATGATACGGAGAACCCAATCATTGATGGACATAGATTGTCTTCTTACTCATTTATCGTTTTCGATATTACTGAGAATGGTTCTGATAACATCAAGTTATTGAAATCAAAATGGAACAAAGATCTTCAATGGAGATATGTAAATGGAACAATGGATTACATGGGTAGATCTCAAGGGTTTGCTTCTTCTGGTAACTTCAACGGATACAAAATTTACATGACGCAAGCTATGCCTGCAATCAAAGTAGAAGATCCTACGAAAGTATTGAAAATCGTAATGAGAAATCCTATTACTGGTGGATCGTTATAATATTAACTAAAAAGGAGTCAGCTAGGTAACCCCCTAGTTGCTCCTTTTTTAATTTAAACTAAAATGGCATTACAAAAATATAAAACAAACAGTCCAAACGACTTGTTAGCTAAAGCACCTTACAATGAGTTTGTATTTGCAAGAATAGCTCATGTAAATGATTTAGTTGAAAAACTAAATACAAAAGCAACAGAGCTTCCTGCAGCAATAGGTGTCACTACTTTAATGACAGGGTTAACGGTAGATGATTTAAGAGTAGAAGCAGAAGTAAGGCTTGATGTTATTGAAGCTAAGATTGACGCATTAATTGCAGCATTAAAAGCATAAACTAAAACAGCTTCTTTATGAAGCTGTTTTTTATTACATTTGTCAGACAATAATAAACCAACATTATGAGTGAGCAAACATTTAAAGGAAAAATAAGCATTAAGCCTTACATTAATGCAGAAGATGAAAACATGGGATTAGAAAATTACAACTATGTTGTGTTTCCAAATACATTCCAGGTAGAATCATTAGCAGCAATTGAGCAGAACGGAAAGTCAAGATACCTTAATGGGTTGAATGAATTTGCACCTGAAATAAAAATGATTCAGGACAAAGATAAAAAAGCGGCTGTAATTAAAGACATCAGACAGACAGTTTCTGTTTTAGAGCAAGAAAGAAATTACAATCTTGTAAAAATAGATGACGAAGACTTCTGGAGTAAAATCGAAATGTTTAAACCTGACAACGGTGAAATCTGGGGTAAGGTAACGGTTCGATTAGGGAACGATGAAATATTCTTAGACCCTAAGAAAAAAATGGAAGATTTGATGTTGGTTAAAGCTATTGAAAATGGAGGCTTTTCATTAATTGCAAAATCTTTTGACGATGCAAGAGCTCAAAAAAAGAAATGGTATTTAGATAGACAGATTGATTCTGTTTCTGCTAAAATTACGGTTACTAAACTTCGTAATCAAGCATTGGCATTATTGCAAACTATTTATGAAGATGAGCCGCGAAGATTGTTTTACATTGCTAAAAACATTGACATAAACAGCATTCAGTACTCTAACTCAACGATGGTTGATCAGATCTATGAAAACTTAGATAAGTTTATAAACGGAGCTTCTTTTGACAAAGACGTTAGAAGATGTGCTAACTTGTTTATTGAATCAACTGAGCTTTCAAAAGAAGACATTAAAATAAAAGCAATTATCAAAGACTGTGTTTTTTACAAATACATTTTTGCAAAATCTGATTCGGTTCTTTATGAATCAACTCAAAACATAATGCTTGGAAGAAATGTTGCTGAAGTTTTGGAGTTCTTAAAAAATCCAGCAAATGACGACGTACTTGATTTGCTTATGGCAAAAACAGAAACGTTGTGGAAAGCGTAATTAACTAATAATTAAAAATGAACAATTTAGCAATTAAAATCAAAGTTAAGCAACGCTTGAATAAGCTTGCCAGTAATGATTATGATAACATTGAACCTTGGAAAATTTCCGAAGCGTTCAATAAAGGAATGTTAAGTTGGGTAAGAAGAAACCTTCATGGAACAAACATGTTAAAAGAAGGAGACGAAGGTTCAACAAAACGAATAGACGATCTGCAACTTCTTCTTACCGATTATAAAATACCAATGTTTTCGAAAGATGGGTATTATGAGTCAAACGCTTTACCAGAAAACTATATGTCCTGGAAAAGAGTAACTCCGAAAGCTATAAAAGGATGTTGTACGGAACCAAGGAAAATGAAAACATACTTGGTTCCTGAAGCAGACATCGATTTAATTAACGATGACGAACATAAAAGACCTAGCTTTGAATGGTCGGAAACCGTATGTACTTTAATTGGAAACAAACTAAGAGTACACACAAATAATTTATTTCACATCACAGATACAAATTTAGTGTATTACAGGTTTCCTGTTTTTATACAATTTTTAGGTTCCGTAGATCCATACACAGGACTGCCTTCTATGTCTGATGTAGAGTGTGAATTTAAAAATGATTTGGTAGAGGTTTTAATTGATGAATGCGTTAAAATCCTTGCGGGAGATATTGAAAGCATTACTCAACAAGAGATTGCAAGTGGAAGTGTAGAAACAAACAATTAATAAATAAGTTATGTTACAACCAAAAAAGAAAAAGTCAGTTAAAAAAGTATCATCTACGATGACTGTTAAAAAACAAATGACAGATGCAAAAACAGGTGAAAAGAGCAAACCGGTTACAGTTAAATTAGAAAAGTCTAGTTTAAACGAAGCCTTCAAAAACGGAGGATCTGTTAAGAAAAAAAGGTGTTAACATGGCTACACCAGCATGGACCAGAAAAAAAAACCAAATGGTGAACCTGCTCGATTAAAACTAGCATTAAAAGCTTGGGGATTTGGAAGCAAAGAAAGTGCTCGTTCTTTTGCAAGAACCCATAAGAAAAAATAGAGCATATTGTAAACAATGTTAAACTAAAAGTGATGGCAGCAAAAGGAAAATGGATTCCACCATGGATGAAAAAAGATGAAAAAAAAGATGTTAAAAAAGCACCCGCAAAGAAAAAGGCATCTGCAGCGAAAGCCCCTGCAAAGAAAAAAAAGTAACAATATCTGAATAATTGAAAAATTATGACTAAGTTATTGTAATGTTTATTTATTAAAACCAAAAAAAATGAGTTATTTTAATCACGCTTACAGAAAGTCATTTGTAGGAACAAAAGTTACCCAAGCGGGTTCAGGTACTGCTAAAGCAGTAAATGAAGGATTTTTAATTGAATCTGGAGTTCATTCCGGCGAATTATCAAATACAGCAGCTCCGTTTGCATTAGGAAAAGGAACCTTTGGTTTCTTCGATCCTAACACATACGTTTCAGTTGTAGCAGGTTCTCCTCAAGTTGCTGCAGGTAAACCTTTAGTGTTAGCTGCGGCTTCATTAATGTCTAACGACAAAATCGGTCCGTTTCACGGAGGATATGCTGAGTCAAACAAGTCAAAAATGATAAACCCAAAGTTTATCCATAAGTTTTTGAAAATGACTCCTGCTGATGCAGAACAAGCAATTATTCACGTTGGTAACACAAACTTGAACAAACCAACTGCGGTTATTACTACGGGTGGTATTGCTTTTACGGATGGTGTTTTTACTGATGTTGCTACTACTGGTGGTACAGGAACAGGACTTACAGTTAATGTAACTATTGCTGCTGGTATTGTAACAAGTGTTACAGTTAACAAAGTAGGTACAGGATATATTTCTACGGATGTAGTAACAATTACAGATGGTACTGCAACAACAGATGCTGATTTTACTTTAACAGTATTTGCTCGTTGTAATCTTGAGTTCTTGTGTAACGAATCTTACAACTTAGGATTAACTTTAGGAGGATCTCCAGTTTTAAGATTCTTGAATCACCGTTCTTACAGAACGTATGCTGCTTACACAGGTTGTTGCACAGGAGCAGCTCCAGCAAATGTTGACTCTACGTTAGTAATGATTAATTGGGCTAACCAAATAATCGAAGACAGATACACAAAGGACTTTGTAAGACCTGTTGTTTATACTGAAGAGGGGAACGCTTTATTTGCTACAGCTGCTGAAGCATTAGCTGCTGGATACACAGCACTTGATATTTGGACTACTTATGTATCTCCAGGACACGTTGCAGGAAAATTAGCAGGTATTCGTTTAGTTGGTGCTTATGTAAGTTCTGATGCAGACTTTACTCAGTGTTCTTTCCAAAAAACTGATTTCTTTGAGAAGGAAGTTGTTAAGATCATTGCTTCAATGACTGACTTATCAGGTAACCCTTGCTCAAGTGCATTGTGTATCTCTGTTGAGCATGAAGGATTCCAGGGTCAAGGTTTTGGAGACACTATCTTGAAAAACATCATCTTAGATGAAACGTATTTAACTAATCATTTCCATGATGACATTAGATTGCGTGAAATCAATCAAGGAGATCAAATTGGTGCTTCAATCAATAGATTCGCTAAGTACACAAGATATGTGATACAACACACGGTTCCTCGTTACAACAATGCAAGTGGTATTCATGATAACGATCAGTATGCGTTGAACATTTATGTTCCTGCGGTTACTGCTACTTCTTTTGAAGTATTCGTTGCTACGTGGTTGGCTGCGGCAAATACACCAGTTACACTTGATGTATTTGGACACACTGCTTCTACACCAATCAGTATCTAATAAAAATTAATTTCTTTAAGAAGAGGATGGAGAATTTCTCTATCCTCTTTTTTTTTACCTTTAAATTATGGCAACAAATAAATTAAGCTTAAATATTCCAGACATCATGACGGGATGTGTTATTCGTGTAGAAGACACAAGTGTTTATGAAGTTTTAATGCCTTACGTTTGTCCAACATTACAAGTTACCGTTCCTGGTTACAGTGATTGTGTTACTTTTACAAACATCACTACTCCAGCAGTAGCTAAGGGTTTTGTCTTTAATCTTACTGCTTGTAATTTAGAAACACAATTTTCAGAATGTGGTGTAGATTTTGATTCATTACCTGATGGTATTTATACTTTTAACTATTCAATGTCACCAAATGACAGATTGTTTGTAGAGTATGACCATTTAAGAGTAACGGCAATAAACAAAAAAATTAAACTTCAGCTTTGTGAACTACAGTTGTCTGCGTGTCAGCCTTCACCTACGGTAACAAGTAAGCTAAATCATCTTATGACTATTATGAGTTATGTAGAAGCGGCAAAAGCGAAGGTTGAGTTCTGCGATAACTCAAAAGAAGGTATGGTTTTGTACAACTATGCAAACAAATTAATTGATGAATTTAACTGCAAAATATTTTAATTATGTCATCACAAACTTGCCCAAATTGTGGGACTTGTACATGTACAGGATCCTATTTAGTAACTGCAAATAACGGAACAATTTGTTGTTCTAGGTGTGTAGTGATTTATAACCAAAATAATAAATAACAATGGACTTAGAAGTATACCTTGGTAATAAACTTAAATTTTTATACTATGGTCTTGAAGGTTATTCAAAAAATGTAATTTTTCCTCTTACTGAAGGTGAAGATACTAATGAGTATTACCAACTTACACAATGTTGTAACAATCTTCCTGTAGAAATGGATGGGTTGCCTGTAAGGTTTAAGTTTAGTGGTGCAATGAGTAATTCAATTCATCCAGATGATTTACTTGGAAAAGTAATTACAAAAATAACTGATGAAAGTCAAAATGAATTTACAGGTTGTTTTATATTGACAGATGTAACATGTGTAGCTGAGTATAAAACTATTGACTGGGAAGAGTTCTTTTTTAAAGCAGATACTGTAAAAACGTGTAATGAATGTTTACCTATACCTCCTGCGGCACCAATTACTAACACAAAAGTAATATATGCAGAAGCTTATTTTGGTGGAATAAACGTTAAAAAAGTAATTGACATCAAGTGTAGTTTTGCCAATACTGTTTACAGACAGATGATGGAAAAACGAATGGGTGTTGCAATGCACATATCAGATGACATAGAACAATCTGTAATAGACCATTTTGTTTTAAAAATGGATTTAGTAGAAAATGCAGAAATGTGCTGTCCTAATTAGAAAAATTTCATTATATTATTACTATGGGAGTTCCAAAAAATACAAAGCCTGATGGGTGTGTTACAACAACAAGTAATTGTGTTGTATGGTCTGGTCCAAATATACCAGGGATTAAGTTGTGTACAGGAGATCGAGTATCTGATGTTGTTTATAAACTAGCAACAAAGTTGTGTGATGTTCTTAAAACATTAAATGTTAATAGTTACGACGTGTCGTGCTTGGTTGATACCAACTGTGGTCCTGAAACATTTGTTGATCTTTTTCAATTAGTTTTGGATACCTTGTGTGAGTTAAAAACAGGACAGTCCGTTAATGGTACTGTCGTTTCTCCTGCAACGGATGAGATAGCAATTGCTGGTTGTCTGCAATCTGAGGGTGGTGATGACGTTACAGATGTTAAGACTTACATCGCTATGATTGCCGACCAACTTTGTAATCAAATAAATTTGATCCAAAGTCAAACTAACGCAATAACAGATTTGCAAGAACGAGTTATTTCATTAGAGGCTACTCTGTTAACTTAATACTTTAAAAATGAACACTACAGAATGTTGTAAAGAAACCGTTGCTAAAGGATTGCCTACACCGTGTGTTAATCCTTTAATCTATTTGCTTAAACTGATTTTTGCAAAAAATGAAGCAGCTGGGGGAACATTAGAAAACGCAACTGATTATGTATTACTCCAGGGAGTTAATGTTACTGGTTCAAGTTTCTTCTGCTGTCCTGATTGTTCAGGTGAAGGAAAATTTTATTATCTTGGTGGTCCTGAACATTTTTTTGATCTAGCTGAGGATTTAGGATTTAACTCCATTGGACCCAATGCTGACACCAGTTATAAGTACGGTTGTTGTTTAAATAAAAGCTTAACTAAAGATGATCTTGAGGATTTTGATGAAACTTTTGATCTTAATAAAACACCTACTTGCTGTGATAACGATTTTGGGTCAATTATTCAAAGACTAACTAACGAAACGACGGTATCTGATAACATTCTTACTCAATTATTAGAAGGATCTAGTTTAAATGGGAAAAGCGGAATAATCGCAATGTTGGATTATTTAAATTCCCTTACTCCTGTTTTAACTAAGGAACAAAAAGGAGAAATACTGACTGCAATTATAAACAACGGGGTAGTTATTAAATGCAACGGTTGCAGTATTCATTTACAAAGGGCTGGTAATTTTCAACCGTTACCAGGAATAATATATTAAAAAAAAAAGAAATTATGGGATGTCCATCATGTGAACAACAATCATTACCAGTATCAACTCCTTGTGTTAATTGTGAAGAGGCAGAATGTGCTACACCTCAGCCATGCGTAGAGGTCTTTAACTCGGAATGTGTATTACACTTAGGGGAAGATAAAGAATGTGCAGGAGAACCCGTTTATGCGCAAGGAGATTCTCTTGGTGTTATTAATTCTAAGATTGTAGATTACTTTTGCGGTATAGTAAAAGCGTCTGATGATAAGACGGCTAATTATCCTCTTGCGGATACAGTTGTTTTTAATCAGTTTGACTCAATAAACGAAATTGCTGTAAAAATAGTTGACTGGGTTGGTGATACATTAAGCAGCTTAGGTATAACTCCCACAGGAGCAACTATTGTCCCAATACTTCATGCAGATTTAGTTGATCTAAGAGATGCTTCAACTCTTATACCAAGTCAAATGTATTTGATTGCTGATTTTGCAACAATGTATGATCAACCAGATTATTCAGATGCTACAACTCCAATCGCAGGAAATAACTTTAAAACAGCTGCAGTTGATCCAATTGTAGTGTTTGCTATTTCAGCAAATAACTTAGCTTCTGAAGCTTGGCAACCAACTTATCCAAATGATAAACTTGAGTACACATTAGACTATACTACTCCCTTAACAGGTACAGTAACGAAAGGTAGAATAACTAAAAGAACGGATGACAGAAATAACACCTGTCATTATGATCACAGAACTGTTTTATTTAAAAGATACTTAGATGCATCAAGTTTACCTACATCTTA
>Ga0209284_10001696_pt1 | contig 32799 bp, 33 predicted proteins | sample FRY03_FD_187211 | JGI IMG/M metagenome (GOLD analysis project Ga0209284, IMG submission 187211) | Freshwater microbial communities from Lake Fryxell liftoff mats and glacier meltwater in Antarctica - FRY-03 (SPAdes) (version 2) | ecosystem: Environmental > Aquatic > Freshwater > Ice > Glacier... | reverse complement strand
AGTAAGTCGTGTGAGGTTTGCTGTCATGTGTTTCCTCGGGAAACGCTGTCTTGAACCACAAAGTTGACTTTCTTATGGAATTATAAACTTTGTAATCAAGATCCACTTTGATGGTTATTCAGCGTTTCCTTAAGATCAACTTTGATGGTTATTCAGCGTTTTCTTAGTTTCCTCTATTTTCTCCACAAAATAAATTCATCACAGCTAGATATTGCAATATCATACCACATTGATACATATAGTATATGATTACTTGAACTACTCTACAATTGCATATCATCGTCGACAGCAATGGTCGTACACTCAAAAACAGCATCAATGCTCTGATCAGATCTTGAGCATGTGAAACGGTGCTCGTACAGAATTATATTCACGAGTATTTGTCTAGCGAAGGTAAAAAACTCAACAAGACGCAACGTAAACAGATAGTAATTAATTATACTCCTGAACAGCTTCCCAAGCTCGTTATTATGTTGGACAAAAATATTGTATGATGGAAAGCGAATCATTGGGTTCAAAATATTTGATTGATAGATTAAGGAAACAAGCAAAACCTCACGACTTACTCTAAAATCATTGTAATCTAGTAAGTCATGTGTACCCATCCGGGCATCGTAGAAGGTTTGCTGTCGTGTGTTCACCGTTACACGGTACTATAGTCCTCCGGGAAACTCTTCCAACAAACAAAGTTGTACCACGAGGGCATAATAACTTTCATATGGAATTGTAAACTTTGTAATCAAGATCCGCTTTGATGGTTATTTAGAGTTTTCTTAAGTGATTATATAGTGTTAAAAATATATAAAATCTTGTCCTTCCTCCTTTAATCTTGTTGCTTTCAAATGTCCTCTCTCAAATCTAAATATCCTCTCATCGTGTGAGCCACTCAACCAACTCTCAGGACGATGTGTAGCGAAATCACGAATATTACTCCAAATATACGCAAGCTTGCTAAAGCGATGCAAGATCTCGTCCATGAATATGACGGAGTCTGACTTGCAGCACCACAGTTGGGCGAGACGATAAGGCTCATCGCTACCACGCAATGGAAGATCAAAAACGGTGAATACAAACTCAAATCTACCACCATGATGATAAATCCTATCATCACCTCTCACAGTGAGATCAAGGTCTGGGACGAAGAATGATGTCTGTCTCTACCATGAACCTTTGGGCAAGTCGAGAGATACAAACAAATCACTGTTACATATACAACGCTTGGTAACAAGTCAGCCTCATTGCAATTATCATGACTCGATGCAGTGGTTATACAACATGAGATTGATCATCTCGACGGGATATTATTTATCGATAAAGCTGTCGATATCAGACATGAAGATAAAAACCTCGCAATGTAATTCTGATCCACAGTAAAACATTTATAAAATTATTATAAGTAAACAAGCAAAACCTCATGGCTTACTCTACAATCATAGTAATCTGTTACATCGTGTAAGATTTGCTATCGTGTATTCGCTGATGACACAGCACCACAGTCCTTGAGGACGACGAGAAGCTAGTACCTTTGATGAATGCTTCCAAGACGCGAAGCTAATCCTTTAGGGCACACAAAGTCGTAACCAAAGGGCATGATAAATTGATATAGAATGGTAAACATTGTAATCACAATCAACTTTGATGGTTATTCAGCGTTTCCTTAAGTAATGCACATGGAAATTATCTATATATAAGTTTTTGGATCTCATTGTTATTTATTACTCCCATTTACAAAAGTCAAACTCCAATCGCTCAACCAAGGCGATTTTTTTGTCAAATCACTAAATACACATATACTAGTGTAAAAGTTTATTTTCACCACTTATTCTCGATGCGTACCCACAAACTGATGATAGCTAGTATGTTGATCGTATTTTCTACGACTCTTGTACGAGCTCAGCTGGACACAATCAATCCTACCACCAATGACTCCAAAAGTTCTTTGTATGATAAGATCAGCACAAGATCAAATTTTATGCAAAAACTCAAAGAAAGAGACCAGCAAACACTCCTTGAACTTTATAACAAAAGTTCTAGCCTTGATGATGTCAATCTCAATAACACTCAGTCACAGATCGAAGACATCACAAGTCAGCTCACGCATATAGGTGATGAATTTACGAGAATCAGTGATGAGCGTAATGTCGTCAACTCCAAATATCAGGAGATCAAAGCGACAATGCAACAGGTAGTGGATCAGTCCACACAAACCAAAGCGACCGTCATTGATCGTGTTGCAAAGATCAAACTCTATACCAAAACCTATGTTGAGCTCCAAAAACAAGCCGACGATCTTACTATTGAACTCGAAGACGTCAAAGGTATGCTGGTAAGGTTTGCTACCGTGTTATTCAGACTTAATAATGAGTATTATGATGATAACATGCAAGTCGATGAGATCAAACTATTGGTAAAGTCAGATAATATTGCTAATACATTATCATCTGAAGAACTTATCTCGATCCTTGCATTTAGATTTGACCAACTGATCGCTCTCATGCAATCCAAGCAAACTGAACTGGATAAACGTCAAAGAATGATCGATACATTTAGAGTAAAATACAGAGATGAAGTATCGAAGATGAATGAAGAAATCGAACTTCTCAATCAACAAAGAACCTATCTCCTCGATTTCCTTAATCTTTACCGTCAGGACAAGATCAAGCTTGATGATCAACTCGGTAGTCTGACTGAAAATAAAGAAGAACTACTTACGTCGCTGAGATCTCAAATCTCCAAAGCTCAAGATGCAGCATTGAACAATTGAGGTTTCAAAGATAAAATCGCACAGTCAGTCGATCATGTACCACTTGATAGTCCTAATTATCTCTCACGACCAGTATTACCGATCTATCAGATCATAGGATCGTTTAATGATGTAGCATATCGTGATTATTATGGGACAGACAACAAAGGTGTCGATATCTCAGCGAGTCAGTTTACTCCAGTCTATAGTCCTGGTCCTTGAGTCGTATACCAAGTTAATAATAAAGACTGACTCTCACTCAACTGGCTCGTGATCGTACATCCAGGCGGTTATAGTACTCTACTCACCTCGCTCAACAAGATTATTGTCAGTGAATGACAAATCCTTCAAAGATGACAACTGATCGGTACAAGTGGTGGTGAACCAGGTACCAGAGGTGCAGGATTTGCAAGTCCAGGACCTAAGATCCATATGGAAGTTTATAAAGACGGTCAAGCGATCAATCCTCTCTCCAAACTCGACCTTAGTGTCGTACAAAACCGCAATGCAATCCCACTCGAATATGAGATCAAATATCTCACCGACAGAGCTGCGAGAAAAATCAATCTCAATGAAGTCGAGATCATGCCTGGCAATACACTTAATGACAGAAGACAACAATACCTTGATCGTTATGGGTTTGGTGAATTTAGTAAGCTGACTTTGCGGCAGGATGCTGCTGCTGGTCATGGAGTAGACTTGGATATGGGTATCTGTATCGCTACTGCCGAAAGTGGTATGTGACGTAATCTCTCATCAGCATGGAACGTCGGTAACGTCGGTAACAACGATCGTGGTGATCGTATCGATCTCGGCTCTGCTCTTGAGTGAGCATCACTTATATTCTATGCACTGGAAAATCAATATCTGGGTGATTATCCTACCATCTTCCAGCTCTCTGGTTATGGTAATAAACAAGGTAAGATCTATGCTTCCAGCGAACTTAATCGACAGACTAATGTCATGAAATGCCTCACTGCAATCAAAGGCTATCGAGTACCTGAAGAGTTTCCAATTAGATTACCGAAGTAAAATAATTTAAATCAAATATAATCATGAACACTAAAATGAAGTACGTTGATTTATCTGCAAAAAGATCAGTTGATGTATTAAATTACAAGCTTTGGGATCAAAATATTAAGGAAACACTGCAAAACTTCACGACTTACTCTAAAATCTTTGTAATCTAGTAAGTCATGTGTACCCATCCGGGCATCGTAGAAGGTTTGCTGTCATGTGTTCACCGTTACACGGCACTATAGTCCTCGAGGAAACGCTTCTAAACCACAAAGTTGTACCACAAGGGCATAATAACTTTCATATGGAATTGTAAACTTTGTAATCAAGATCCGCTTTGATGGTTATTTAGCGTTTCCTTAAGTTGTTTAAAAAGAATTAATTATTTGATCTTTTCCAACACTATCCTACTCGCATCCACCACGTGCCTAAATCTCTCGCCATACAGCTTGACTCAGCCATAGTATCTCGTGATGACAAGGATCATATTGACTGCATTGACACGCTGCAGTTCTCTGAGGATGACCTGTCATGCGCCTGTCTCGCCATCATCATTCCGTCACTCAATGATCAATCAGTCAGATGATTTCACTCTCCACGCATAGCTGTTATGTGTTGCTTTAGCAAAATATTTGTCTGACTTGAGCTGTGTGATCCGTGATTTGTGTGAGTCACCACTGGTGAATACATCTGCAACTGCGGTGTATTTGCTTCACTGATCGGTGATGATGTTCTTGGCGATGAGCTGCTGCGAGATCGTCGTCTCAGGGAGAGGAAAGAGTGATGGTGGTACGATATTCATACGCATCATGATAGTCATCATCATTATTATTTCAAACTACTGATTGTAAGCACCGGTGAAATAACTATGATCTGAGTCAGTATTTTGTATTATATCAACATGTTTGAGTCGATAGCTAACTACCTGATTGATCTCGTCAGTCAGTTTGGATATTGGGGATTGTTTGTGGCGTGTTTTTTTGAAAACCTTTTTCCACCGATCCCAAGTGAGTTAATTATGCCTTTTGGAGGTATCTTAGCAGCAAGAGGTGAGATGACGATCTGGTGAGCAATTTTAGCTACGAGTTTGTGATCTACACTAGGTAGTGTCCCCTATTATTTCTTATGACTATATCGACATAAAGACAAAGTATTACGTTATACTGATCGCCGAGGCAAATATTTCTTTACCACTCGTAAAGATATGGAGGAAGTGTTTAATATCTTCGTCAAATACGGATACAGTATCGTATTTTTTGCTCGTTTCATCCCGCTGGGTAGAGGATTTATCTCATTACCAGCTGGAAGTGCTAAGATGCCATTCTGGAAGTTTTTTGCCTTTAGCTATGCAGGTACAGCAATATGGTCCACAATCTTGGTGATGATATGATATGTGTTTGGTGACAATCAAGAAAAGATTACTCTATTTCTCAGTAGCTATGAGCACTTCGTTTTACCTCTCGCAGTCCTTGTCATCATTTTCTTTATAGTCAGATATTTTGTACATAAAAATAGAAAATCTCCCAAGAAAAATAAGCTCAATACAGATTAGTTATAAATAACGAAGTAAAAAACCTGGAATCGATTCGCTATTATTAATATGTATCTTATGGCCAAACCCATCACATTACTTACTTGAGAACCACTTCTCGTCGACCAAGAAATCACCAAACGAACATCTGCCTTTCGTACGAAGTACGGTGCAGAATCAATTTTTGTATTTGCTCAGACACCATTGGATACAAGACAAATCATCGAGACGATGACATGAGGCTGACTTTTTGCAAGTAAATCATGTATTATTATCCATGGGCTACCACTTTCCGCCGATGATCGTAGGTCTGCCAAAGAAAAAGTTGATATTGATAGTTTTACAGAGTGGTTTGTGTCGCATCACGACTCGATCAGTCCAGACAATATCGTGATGTTTGTCTCGCATAAGCCTGACAAAAGAGGTAAACTCTACAAACTCTTTGATAAAGCTGGATCTGACTCCAACCTTGGTATCATCTCACGCGAGGCGACGAGCTCGACCGTCATTGACTTGATCAGCACCCAGGTGGGTCAGCGATGCACTTCTACTCAATGCCGCTGGATCGAAGGTCAGCTTGGTTCTGACCTATATCGTGTATGGCATGAGACCACCAAAGTCCGTGACTATATCCAATATCATCAGCTCAGCCAAATCAGCCAAACACAACTCGATGAGATCGTCATACCTCGTGTTGAGCAAGATAGTTTTGCGGTAATTGATGCAGTTTTATATAAATCTCCTGATGATACAATCAGACTGATCGACCGTCTCCAGCAAGTCGATGACAATCCTTATGGATTCCTATGACTGCTCTATCGATGACTCAAAGCCACCATTATGGTAGTTGATGCGATGAACCACGGCACTCGTGACTCCAAAGCGATTATGTCGATAACCAAACTCTCACCATTTGTCGCAAGCAAAATCATCAAAAACTATCCTTCGATCAGGAGTTCTCTCCCAGATCTGCGTACATTATTTCACACCATGATCAATCTGGAATACCAAATCAAAACTGGTCAGCTTCCAGTTGATTTATTTTGGTCGACGGTGAAAGCGAGTGTGGGGAAGGGGAAATAACTTTAAGGAAACGCTTCCAATACACAAAGTTGTACCACAAGGGCATAGTAACTTTGATATATAATAGTAAACTTTATTACCAAGATCAATTTTGATGGTTATTCAGCGTTTCCTTAAGATTTATTTGGTTTAATGATAGTTTGTGAATTTTCCATTTTTAAAAAAAGTCAGAATAATAAGTCGTATCATCAATAAACCAAATCAAAAGTCAAGTAAAAATAAATACATGAAATGAGTCAGACAAATTTATTATCACTTGTCATTATCATCCAAATCCATACTATGATGTATAATAAAGCCCTGGCGTGGTATTTTAGTATTAAATAAAGATAGATGGCTGAACAAAAATCACTGATGTCGGGAGACAAGGGTACGATCCCAAGAACAATCGAGGAAGAAATATCAGAGTCATATCTGGCTTATGCCATGGCAGTGATTGTGTCTCGTGCATTGCCAGATACTCGTGATGGATTCAAACCGGTGATCCGTAGGATTTTGTTTGCAATGTATCAGAACAAGCTTTTCCATAACGCCAAATACAAAAAGTCTGCAAACGTAGTAGGTGAGGTCATGGGTAAATACCACCCACATGGAGATAGTAGTATCTACGAAGCGATGGTAAGGCTTGCACAACCTTGGTCAATGAGATATCCACTTGTCGATGGTCAAGGTAATTTCTGATCGATTGATGGTGATGGTGCTGCTGCGATGAGGTACACTGAGTCGAGGCTTACCAAGATTGGTGAAGAAATGCTCGAAGACATCGAGCTTGATACAGTCGATCGAAGAGACAACTACGATGGATCAGTCCAAGAACCTATTGTGGTACCTACAAGATTTCCCAATCATCTGTGTAATGGTACAATGGGTATTGCTGTTGGTATGGCTACCAATATGGCACCACATAATTTGACAGAAGTGATTGATGCCGCCGTTATGTTGGTTGCTAATCCTGATGCAACGATTGATGATATCATGGATATTGTCAAAGGGCCTGACTTCCCTACAGGCGGTCAGATATTTGGATCATCGATGATACGTGAGATCTATGCCAAAGGCAAATGATCGATCTTGTGTCGTGGTACCGTACATATCGAAGAGACCAAACAGTGATCTCTGATCGTCATCGATCAACTTCCATATCAAGTCAATAAAGCCAAACTTGTAGAGAAAATCGCAGATCTCGTGGGTATCAAAAAGATTGAGTGAATCACTGATATCACTGACGAAAGTAGTAAAAATATCATCAGAGTCGTGATTGAATGCAAGCGTGGTATCAGCACAGATACGATCCTCACTCAGCTTTATAAATTTACTGATCTTCAGACCAACTTTTCTCTCAATAATGTTTCGTTGATCGAAAAAGGCTGACAACCGATGTTGATTAATATCAAAGATATGTTGGTCGAGTTTGTCGAGTTCCGTAGAGAAGTCGTATTTCGTAGGTCCAATTTCTTACTTCAAAAAGCCAAAGATAGACTACATATCCTGGAAGGACTCAAACGTGCAATCGATATCATCGATGAGGTGATAGCAATCATCCGTGGATCACAAACTACTGACGAAGCAAAATCCAAATTGATGTCTACCTTTGAGTTTACCGATGTACAAGCACAATATATCTTAGACCTCAGACTTGCAAGACTTGTAGGTCTTGAGATGCAAAAGATCTTGGACGAAATCGAAGAGAAAAAAGCTCAGATTGAAGCTCTCACTGAGATCATCACCAATCCTGCTCGTCGTGATGAAGTCATCGTAGAAGAAATGGAAGAAGTCAAACGTAAACATGGTGACGATCGTCGTACGATCGTGATCGACAATGAAGATCTCTGAGATCTGTCTACGAGCTTCAAACAACTCATGAAGCTACAAGATCTCAAAAAAGAACCTGTGATTTGTCTGATTGATAATAATTATGCAGTCAAAGTCCTCTACCAAAGCAGGATTCAAAACATCCCCGATGAGACGATTCATTATATGTATACCCATAATCAGGACAAACTTATTGTCATCACTGATATTGGTGAACTTGTCGTAGAAAGACTTAAAGATCTCGGATCTTATACAATCAAATCACAATCCCTTGATCCTAAAGAACATCGATGACTCAAAGGAAATATCGTCTTCTGTAACACTATCGAAGATGATTATGAAGATATCATCTTCTGTACCAGCGATAATAATATCAAAAAAATTAATAAAGAACTTGTTCTCAAGTTCAAAAAGTTCCCTACGATTGTGATGAATTTGACTCATAAAGAGACGATTCTTTCGATCATTCGCACCAAACCCGGTGATCATGTTGGTATTGTTACTAAACAATGATGGATGCTCCTCTTCCCTGAAGAAAATCTGAGAGCGATGGGCAAATGATCAGGAGGAGTCAATGGGATAGAGCTACAAGACAAAGACTCGGTATCCAATATGTTTGTCTACCAAGATGAGCCATTTATCATGGTATACTCTGACTATGCTGGTAAGCTGGTCAACATCGAAGATCTCAAGATCTGGCGTCGCGCTCGTAGAGGACAGGTAGTTGCTCTACTCAACAAAAACGAACAACTTACTGGTGCAAGAGCTATTGAAGAAGGTAATCTACGTATCAAGCTCAGCAATGGTGAAACCAAAACCATCCACAATGATAATATGAAGCTTGATGATCCAGAATCTCATCTAGAACCACTCACTCAAGTCAGTATCGAGATGGTATATCGTCCACGAGAAGAGTCGGAAAAGGCCGATAAGAAAAAGCTTCAAGAACAACTCGAACAAGAACAGCTCAAAAAACAACAGCTCTTCGATGAGTCAGATACGAAATAATATCATATTTAATTGTATAATTGTCATGATATGCCTCCAATAACAATCGTCGGCACAGCAATTCTCGTGTATCTTGCATGATGCGTATTGGCTGGATGGCTGACTTTCAAGATGATTAGAGATTATAATAGAGTATACTACTTCACGGTACACCAGATCAACCATATCATGTATTATTTTTGTCTTTTAATCATCAGACACCAAACAATCATTCCAAAATTTGATGAGTTTGTACCACTTGTATTTGCCCAGAAAAAGAAATTCTTCTTCCATACCAAACACACGATATTCGACTACAAAAATCTCTATCGATCTCTCAAAGAAGATATTATCTATACAGAAAACTATCTTGATAAATCCTTGCATGATCGTGATCAACTCATCCCAGTAGAAGACTCGATCGCTTTTCTGACTAAAGTATATAGCTCGATGCATTTTATTTGGTGGATGTTTGCAATCGTCACATTCGGCTTAGGGTCTGCTGTGATATTTAGACCGATGAAATAATAGTACTCTTAAAGTAAGTTGAAAAATTTATTCCATAGTAACAAGCTGATGTCTAAACTGTCTTCATTATTGGATCAAGAACTTGTTCGTCAGCAAACATCACTCGAGCTTATCGCATCAGAAAACTATGTCTCACCTGCAGTGATGTCAGCTTATAGCAATGTGTTTACCAATAAATACTCTGAATGATATCCAGGGGCAAGATATTACGGAGGCAACGAAGTGGTCGATGATCTCGAAAATTATACCAAAGATCTATGATTACAAATATTCTGACTAGATCCCGAAGTCCGGTGAGTCAATGTCCAAGCATTATCTGGTTCAGTGGCAAATCTTGCTGTCTATACCTGAGTTCTCGACGCAGGAGATACAATCCTTGCCATGGACCTCAGTGCATGATGACATCTAACCCATGGTATGAAGCTCAACGCCAGTGGCAAATATTTCAACATCATCTCATATGGCGTCAAAATAGATTGATTGATTGATTATGAACAGCTTAGATCATTAGCTCTCGAGCATCAACCAGCCATGATTATTGCAGGATTTAGTAGTTATCCTAGATCCCTAGATTGGTCAGTGTTTGAAAAAATCAAAGCTCAACTCAAGCAACAAGGTCATAATACCTTACTCCTCGCAGATATTGCACATATCGCATGACTAGTAGCTGGTAGAGTGATTGATGGACCATTTGATCATGGGTTTGATATCATAACCACCACCACTCACAAAACACTAAGATGACCTAGAGGCGCATTGATTTATTATAATCATGCAGAACGAAGTACTAGTAAAAAACTGAAAAACTGAAAAATAAAGATCACTACCCTTGAACATCTTATTAACCGTGGTGTATTCCCAGGAGTACAATGAGGACCTTTTGATCATGTATTAGTAGCAAAAGCGACTGCATTTGAAGAAATATTGGATCCTGACACGCGTCGAGGCGAATATTGCTCACAAGTTATCCGTAATGCCCAAGCTCTTGCGTCATGATTGGTAGCTCGTGGCTGGTCAGTAGCGACATGAGGCACCGACAATCATATTGTGATTCTTGATGTGACTGCAAAAGATGTTTCAAGTCCTCCCTTGACAAAGGGAGGTGCCGAAGGATGAGGGATTACTGGTAAAATCGCAGAACATCTTCTCGAGTCGATCGGTCTCAGTGTCAATAAACAACTTATTCCTAATGATGCTCGTCCACCGCTTGACCCATCATGAGTCAGACTGGGTACTCCTGCTATCACCACCAGATGACTAGTTGAGTCAGATGTAGAAGTACTGGTTGATATTATTGATATGATCTTAACACAATGAGTTTCTGCGATCGACACTCAGAAAGCAAGAGTATTTAAATTATGTCAGAAATATCCCCTTCCTTATTAGGAAGTTTTTTAGTATATATGTATCATTAATGATGAATTGAGCATTGAACTTTGAAGAAAAAGTGTTTGAAAGATGATCAGTAGTAAGTGTATTCTGAGGGTCACTCGGTGATGAAGGCAAGGGTAAGGTAGTATCGCTGTTTCGTAACGTGGATCGAGTTGCCACACCTACATGATGAGGTAATGCATGACATACAGTCTATTATCAATGACAAAAAATTGCACTCCATGAGCTACCAGGATGAGCCATTATTGATGCTGCTCGTGTGTATTTGTGACAAGGCAGGGTAATCAATATTGCTGACTTATGGACTGAGATGTCACAGCTTCAAACTGCTGGTATATCATTAAAGAATAAGATTGTAATAGCGGGTAATGCCCATCTTGTCTTTACCAATCTCCAAAGATCTCTCGATGAATATATCGAAAGCCTCAAATCCAACAAAGTTGGAACTACTAAAAAAGGAATATGACCAGCATATGCCCTCAAAGCACTGAGGACTAGTATTACACCCAATATTCTCCTCAACAATCCTCATGTTGTAGCAGAACTCATATCGGTCAATGTACTATTATTTCCATCCATCGACGAGCAAACACTCACCCAAGAAGTCCAACAAGCACATAGTCAGCTCACCGATCTTATCGAACAATGATTTATTGAGATTGATACCGATTGTATGCTACTCAATCATGAGTGGAAGTGAGGTAAAAGAATCTTAATCGAATCTTCTCAATCTGCACTCCTTGCACTCGATGGAGGTATGTATCCTTATTGCACGAGTAGCGACACTTCTGCCAACGGTATTGCAAGCGGACTCAATATCCCACATATCGACACCAGTATTGCCGTATTCAAAGCTATCAAATCCAAAGTCGGATGATGATATTTTCCTACTGAGTTTGAAGATCTTGATCAAGCTAAAGTATATAGAGATGCCACAGGAGAATACTGAGCTACTACAGGCAGACCCAGACAAGTGGGCTGGTTTGATTGTGTAGAGACCAGAAGAGTATTAGCAACTAACCAAGTAGATATCATATGTATTACCAAAGCTGACGTATTATCACATTTGGATTCAGTCAAATATGGTCGTACTTATACCATTGATGATCAGAAGTACTATGATTCAATACCACATTATATCGACACAAATCAATTACTTTCCATTGAGCGAAGCACATCATATGAGCTCAAAGAAGATATTAGTAGTATTCAAGATTCAAATGCATTACCTGATTCTTATAAGCAGTATTTTGAAGATCTACTCAAAGAATTGCAATGGGAATGATGAGTGTTGCTTGGAACCTGACCAGATAGAGATGATATTTGTCTTTTAAAATAACTAAATGTCACTCCAACTCTCTATCGTCATCCCTACTCTCAACGAAGCTGACAATATCAGCAATTTAGTTTCATATCTCTACGAGCAGGGCAAAGAGTATGTACACGAGATCATTGTAGTCGATGGATGAAGCAGTGACAAGACAGTTGAACTCGCTACCCTATCGGGAGCTACAGTAATAGTTAGCCCGCCCAGCAGACCCAAGCAGATGAACCTGTGAGCACAACATGCCACTGGTGAGATGCTATGGTTCGTCCATGCAGATGTGCTACCACCTAAAAGTTTTGGTCAGGATATCACTGACTGGCATGATAAGTGATACAATGCATGATGTTTTATGACTCGCTATGATAGCGATAATTCAGCATTACTCTCCTCTACCACCAACCGGACCAAGTACGATCACTGGATCTGGAGAATGGGTGGTCAGACGATATGGATGTTGGCTTCAGACTTTGTTAGAATAGGATGATATGATGAGTCACTACTGATCTGTGAAGAAGTAGATCTATTTCGTAAGCTGTATCGTGATCCCTCTATCAGATTCAAGAATATCCACAAAGAGATACTCGTCTCAGCCAGAAAGTATGAAGAAAACGGCATCCGAAAAACCAACTCAATCTATGTCAGCCTCTATCTGATGTATTGGCTATGAATATCTCAACACATGATGATGCGTCGATACAAATGGACAATCAAATCGAATAATCTTGCCTCTGCAGATCAATACAATAAATAAGTATTGAAATCATTGGTATCTCGAGAGACAGTAAATCCTCTAGAGTTTGTAAGTTCTAAATTACTCTACTACTTTTACTCTATTTCTTATTATTATTTCTCAAACAAAAAAAGCCACAGACGGGATTCGAACCCGTGACCTCACCCTTACCATGGGTGCGCTCTACCGACTGAGCTACTGCGGCGCTTACGACATTACACAATACAAGCCATACTATCGATTTACCTCATTGTTTCAAGTGTAACCACACCATGTTTCTCTATCAGATCAATCAATCCTACTCCACACATTCGATCGTTTCACATTATAATGACTCGATGCAGGTTTGAGCATGGATGCGCGATGAGCAAGATAATTACTATATCGTATTAGGCACTACTATTCACCGACCACATCTGTACAAAATCACTCAAGCACCTGCGTTACTCACATCGTTACAGATATGATCTACTACTCTTATGATACACATAAGTTCAACTACTCTCACTCTTATCCATCAGCTCGTCTACGAATACTATACTACCTATACCAATATTATCAAATTATTTGTACCATCGGACTTCGATAAGCTCATTACTAAAGCTCCTAGATCTACCACCAAATCCAAATCCAGTTACCATTCCATCATCAAATCCAACAACACTCTTACAATCAGCGACCAACTCCAATCAGGTCAGCAATGCATCATTATGCCAGACCGATGGACGATTATCAATTATCGTGATGAGCGAGAGTATAATCTCAAAGACTGTATTGGATCTCAACATACTAGTGTGCAAGATATCAAATGGTATTGGAATCTCAAAAGCTGACTTACTTCGAAGATTATATGTACTCCTGCTGAATGTTTTTGGGAGTATGATCATCTCACTCAGATCGTGGTGATCGATCCACACAAGCGGTATTACAAATCTCAACAAGATCCAAGATACGATATTATGCGTGTTGCAGAGCTGATGGCTCACACATATGACTGTGAATTGATCACCAATACCTAACTCTACTCAATACATCTCAGCTTGCTTTTTGTCCAAGTTTGGGTATGTTATAAAGTATGAGCTTGGAAAATAATGTCAATCCATGAACCAATCTTGAAGAATTGATTTCTTTTACCGAAGAACAAATTTTAGCTCTAAAAAAAAATGTCGAACGTGGAGATAAGAATGAAAGCAATAATGAAGAGAAGTTTGAAGAAGTTTGGAATTGACTTCAAGTTCTTCAAAATAACATTCTCACCGCTAATAGTGCACAAAAAAACCAAATAGAAAAACTACAAAAAGAGGTTGATATACTTCTTTCTTCAACACAAGAAAGTATTGCAGTCCTCAAACAATCTGTAAATGATCGTCAAAAAGAAGAAAAAAGATCGAAAAATTGATCAATGGATTCTTATTCTTCGCCTATCATTTCACTCGATCCTGAACAATTTACCATCAATCAAGTTGTTGTAGCTCGTGAAAAAGCAAGTAATAAGGTTGAAGAACAAGCCACAAATTGAGAATTACCAATTAAAGTTACTCGTCTATTAAATATATTTTGAATTAGAGATTCAACAGCCTAATATTTTGATACCTATCTTAACGTATGCCAAGAAAGAAACAATTACACAGTGTAGGATGAGTGATTTATTATATCGCTGACGATGGGCAGCCCAGATATCTCATCATCAAGCGTCATGCTCGTAGTAAAAAAATCGAACGAGTAGCACCTAAGGGTAAAGTCGAATGAGATGAAACTCCTGAAATAACTTGTGTCAGAGAGATCCATGAGGAAACCTCACTCGATATCAAAAAACTCCAAGTAAAGCAACAACTCGGCACAATACAGATCAAAAATATCAATTATGGCCAAGGATATAACGAAAAAGAAGTAAATTATTATCTTGTACACTATACCGGCGCTCCTGAAGAAGTTAACATCCAGCCTGTTGAGTGATTTGTAGGAGTATACAAGCGAGCTTTGATTACTGAGATTAGCAACCTCATCCTCTACCCTACAATGAGAGAGATCTTCCATAAAGCTCACAACTTTTTGACTCAAGAAAAACACTAAACAAGTCAGACCCACTATTTACCACTCAATAATTATGAAACATATTGTTACTAAGACACTATTATGTTGTATCATTACATTGTTCACATGGACAAGTGTAGACCATACCAGTAGTTATTTTGAGTATAGATATTATTGTGATATACAAAGTAATCTCAATATTACAGTATCATTACAAGCTACTACTACTGAGAGTAAAAAATGCCTATACTACGCAGATGTTCTTACGCAGAATATCACTTATTACAAACAACAAATCGCTCAACTTCAAAATCAACCGAACAACTCAGAATATACTGACTATCAACAATCATATCTTGATACAATCACACCTAAACTCCTCCAGTCTACGGTATTACATACGTACTTGATAAAAGCGATTACTGACTTTGAGCAAGAGTTGTTTACAAAGACGATGATCTATGTCAGATATCGTTACAAATCTACCCGCGCCAATCTACAACAAAGTATCGATCAACGCATCAAAGCTATGTCAGAAGCAGTAAGGTCATGAGACGAGGGTGCATTGCAGACAATCTCAAGTAAATATAACAGCTATCAACGTCAACTCACCATAGTAAAGATTATACTCGAGGCTAAAAACTTTGAACAATTAATGCCATTTTATACAATGTACAAAGCATGAAAATTTGAATAATCATTGATCAGTGATCATCATTGTACTCTTGGTTGCGGATGGGACATACCGATCATAAATACGTGATCTATCGAGATCAACTTCATCAATACAGCTCTCATACGACTCTTACTCATTATTGTCAAGTAATGAAACAAGGTATTGACTACCTCATTACACAATGAGTCGACCACATCCTTTGCCCTCCTATGATAGAGGCTTATTATCACAAGTCACATCCTCAGATCTTACCGCTCTTCCAGAAGTATTGTTTACAAGCACTTCAATATTCTATAGTAGGAAAAATATGATTTATGGGAAGTCTGAATCAATGTGAGATGATCAATATGCTACGGTGAGATGTCAGTCAGACACACACGCCCACCCCTCGTCAAGTCAGCAATCGTCATTATCATACCGATCTACCGTTCTGGACCAGTCCCGATCTTCACTTGACGCATCGACTCCTCGATCACAAACCCGATCACCCTATCATCAACCACCAGATCAAATCATTGCTCAAGCCACTCAAAGATGCAGCAGTAGATACCATGATCTGACTTGATCGAGCATATCGAGCATGTGATGTGAGTATCACTCACCACTCTCGTCAGATCACCCGATACCGTCGTGATATCCTTCAAACAATATGGGATCAATTAGTCAATGTCAAATCTTCGGAAGAGACTTACTCAGTACAGATTCATCACACAGGCACGATCAATCTACTTAAATCAAACAAAAAGCTATGGCGAATCTTATGAAGAGGTAAAATGATTGAAATCATACAACACAAAATCGACTAGTAATAATACTGGTTGTATCATAAGAGCATAGTGTAATGGTAACACATCGGCCTCCGAAGCCGATATCGTAGGTTCGATTCCTACTGTTCTTGTATTATAATGAGCTTATCAGTTCATTTTTTTGCACAAAAAAATCGTTATCTCCGAAGATACAACGATTTTTTGGAGCGGAACTTGGACAGAATTTTGAACATAAAGCAAGAATAATACAGAACATCGAGCGTAGAAACATCATATCCATCATACAGTTCTATCATAAGACAATCAACCATCAAACCTGACTCCTCGACAAACTAACAGAAAAACAAACAAAATTCTATAAGTTATCGCAGTAACTTAGGGTTTTTAGTATTAGCATAATGAGTAATGAACATTCAATATATAATGAATAAAACGCTCATCATCTTTATATCATCTATTTCTTACCTATGACCAACACTATACAATCCAATAACCAACAGAAAGCAGTCTACTACTCTACCATGGAGAAACTCCAAAAGAGTCAGGAGCTCAAAGCTCGTATCATCCCCTATATCCAAGAGCACTATCCACACATCTTTGCAAATCCCAATAGGAAGCAAAGAATCAGTGATTGCTGTAATATGGTAGCGTTTCGTAGATACGCAGAGACAGGCGATGTGAGGCTTGTATCATCCAACTTCTGCAAATATGATAGGATCTGTGTGGCTTGTGCTACCAAAAGAGCAATGAGGATGATCAAGAAGTTTAAACAAGGAATACAAGATCATAACCTATATCATAAGAAGCGATATTATATCGTACTTACGATCAATCATAAGAAGTGAGATCAACTCACTGACCTGATGAGCAGGCTCATGGAGTACAAAGACAAGCTTGCAAGAGCCTATAGAAATAGCAAAAGACCAAACCAAAGTAATAAGAGCTTCTTTGCTCAGTTTGATGGGATGGTGATATCCATCGAGATCGCACACAGTGGGAAGCACTGACGACACCCACACATCAATATCCTAGCCTGTAGCGATGTGGATATACCTATCGAGAGTAAATACACCAGATGACAGACTAATCCACAACTACTCAATGAGTGGAAAACTCTCACCAACGGTACAAGCTACATCCATAATATCCGCAAGATCGAAGTCAGCCAAGGTCATTTTACCAGAAGCGGGATATGAGAAGTGTTTAAATATGCAATTAAGTTTTCTGACTTATCAGTAGAACAGCTTGCTGAGGTCATGTCAGCTCAACACGTCAATCAGTATCGCTTCTTTGCTACCTATGGGATATTTAGGTGATGGAAGCTTGCACAGTGATCTACCTATGAGGGAGATTGGAGTGAAGGCATTTTTGAGCATTATAACTGAAATTATAAGAAAATTAACTAAATTAAAATTAGAAAAATTTATTTTAATTTACGTTGAATATCTTCTTGCATTAACTTGTATAATTTATATTCTTCAGTATATATGTCAATATTTCTATAATTTTAATTTATTAAGAATTTCAGTATATGCTTTCAATTAAAGGACTTAAAAAATCATATTGAGCTAAAATAATATTTGATGATGCTTCATTAAAATTAAACAATAAAATTAAATCTTGATTAGTATGAATTAATGGAGTTTGAAAATCGACATTATTTAAAGTTATTTCATGATTAGATCAAGAATACGAATGAGAAATTGTTCATGATAACAAGACTCCTCTTATTTGATATATGGAGCAAGAAATTGATATGAATAATTTTGATTGTACCTTAATTGAGTTTTTAAGAAGGTACGCATGAATTGAAAAAGTTGAAAATCTTATTAATTATTTATTAGATAAGCTTGAAGATACTAATAATCTTGAAAGCTATTGAGAGCAATACGAACTCTTTGAAAGGATGTGATGATATGAATTTGAATCTAAAGCTCACACCATTCTTAGCAGTATAGGGCTATGAAAATATGAAAGTAGTGAAGTGAAAGTAAAACAACTAAGTGGGGGCGAAAGAAATAAATTACTTTTATGTGGTAGTATATTAAAATGAGGTGATTTACTTTTATTAGATGAACCCACAAACAATCTAGATAAAAAATCTATCGAATGATTAATAAATGTACTAAAAGAATCTTTAGCATCATGTTTGATAATTTCTCATGATAAATATTTCTTAAATGCTGTCGTTAATAAAATATTTGAGTTGAATGAATGAAAATTTATTGAATATAGTTGAGATTATAAATTTTATGAAAGAGAAAAAAAGATTCAGTATGAAAATCAATTTGCTGAACATGAAAGACAGCAGGAAGAGTTTAAGCGCATGGAAACTTCGAAAAAGAATTTACAAGATAAAGCTCGCACAATAGGTGAAAAATGAAACACTAGGGATAATGATAAATGAGATTGATCATCTAAAGTTGCTAAAAAATTAGCATCTCAAGCAAGTTCTATAAAATCAAGGATAAAAAAAACGGAAACAATCGAAAAACCAAAAACTGTTAAAGAAATTGAATTCAAATTAACTCCTGAAGAAACGCCCGATTGAAATATCACAATTACCGACGTAAGCTATAGTTATCCCGAAAATCCAAAATTTCAATTAGCCATTGAAGGAATTACTATTAATGGAAAAGATAAAATTTACATTTCTTGAGAAAATGGACATTGAAAAAGCACTTTTGTTAAATTGTTACAATGAGAGATAAAACCTACTTCATGAAATATTCACATCAGTCAGCACATTAAAATTGGTGTTTTTTCTCAAGACCATGGCAATTTACCAGGTCAATTAACCCCTATAGATTATATAGAGTCTAAATGAACATTCCCTATTGAAGAAGTTATATACACTTTAGCTAAATTATGATTTGAAAAAGATGACAGAGAGAAACAAATTATGTTTTTAAGCCCATGAATGAGAGCTAGATTAGTATTTTCTTTATTATCTTTACAGCACGCCAATTGTGTTATATTTGATGAACCTACAAATCATATTGATATACATACTATTAAAGAATTAGAAAAAGCTATAAATTGATTTAATTGAATGATTTTTGTAGTATCACACGATAGTGAATTCATAAATAATATAAATTTTACCAAACAAATTAGTTTTAAATCGTGAATAGGAACTGAGAAATTGCTTTAATTCAAACAATATTTCTAAATGAATTTATGATTGAGTATGATCGTAAAGAATGAGGGCAATAAAATAAAGGATTGAATTTGAAAAATTCTGCACTTGTTTGATGATGTAGTAATAGTTGATACAGGTTCAACTGACAATACAATTTCAGAATTAAATCAAATTTGAATCAATCCTATCTCTTACAATATAAATCATAGCGATCAAAGACTTGTTGATGCTAGAAATCTATCAATAGAAAAAAATAAGTGTGAATGGATCCTAGTGCTTGATGGAGATGAAACAATAACCGCAGATGATATTCAAAAAATTAAAAACTTCACTCCATCTGATGAGACATGAGGCTATTTTATAAAACGATTGGACTACAGATATGAAAATGAATTTGAGGATTATAAAATGTGTTTGTTAAAAAAGAATTCAGTAAGATTTCTTTTTTCTGTTCATGCATGTCCTCAAGTATATCTTAGAGATAATTGAGGTACTGCCGAACGATTAAATTGAATAACTTTATACCACTACCCAGAACATAAAACATATAGAGAAAATTACTTAGAACAATTAAACAATTGAGTATCAGAAAACCCTTGATGTTTAAGATTTTATCGATTTATGGGTTATCACCATTTTAAAAATTGAAATAAAAGTGAAGCTCTTGAATGTTTAAAAATTATCATTTCTAATCAGAATATAAGATTTCCAGTTGAAACTTTAAATGCATATATGATTTCCGCAACCATATCTCAATTAAACAGCGACAATCTATTAAGCTTTCAACTTATTTCTCATGCATTAAATTTCTACAAATTAGTAGAAAGTGATTTTGAAGTAAAGATAAACTTCAGATTAAAAAAATGGTTATTAAATGCACAAGAAGAACTTATTCGTAATCCAAATACATACTTAATTCCATATGAGTTCGCTTATTAATTCAATATGCATATATGACTCTTATTAATCCGAATAATATTACAGCTATTGTTGCAACTCATGAAAGAGAGTTTTCATTATCTAAAATGATTAACTCATTTAAATACTATTATCCTGACTTAAAGATTATTGTAGCTGATTCATCTAAACAAAAATCTAATAAATTTAAAGATAAATTAATTACTTATATACATATGGACAGCTGTTTAGGTATTTCATTACAAAGAAACACTGCTCTTCAGGAAGTAAAAACACCACATTTTTTACTTCTCGATGATGATTACATATTTACAGAAAATACAAATTTAGAAATGATGATTCTAAATTTAATTGACTGAAATTATGACATAATCGGCTGAAAATTAAACAATATTGGTAGCCAAAACTATGATTTTCATGGAACCTACGATATAATTTGAGATGTTCTATATCATTTAATTAATTTTCCATGAAATGATAATATACAGGTTATATTCAACTTTTTTATATGAAATACTTTTAAAATTAAGGCTTTCGGATGGGATAATAATTTAAGGTTTGCCAGAGAACATGATGATTTTTTTATAAACGCTAAGGATAATTTCTTAAAAATTTGATATTTAGATAACGCAATAATTGACCATTATTCTTATAAAAAATATCATGGCTGAAAAAAAAGTGAGGGTTGTGTAAAATACTTTTTAAACAAACGAAACATAAAAAATAAAGTTGAAATCCGTTACATCAAAACCCCTTTTTTAGAATATATAAGTTATCATAATTGCATTATTAATTCTTTACCGCCAAGTTTTATTATAGAAAAGATAAGAAAAGAGCTATGAGATATTAAAATAATTTACAATTAATTTATTGGAGCTTTAATGAAGAATATTATAGTTCATATTGATGACATTTGATCAACTTTAAATTCAAATAAAGCTGCTTTTGATTTATTAGAAAATTGATTAGCTTCAAGCTGAAGTCTTATGGTTCCATGTGTCTGATTTAACGACGCTATTAAAAAATATAATTCTTGTAAAAATATTGATTTGTGATTACATCTAACACTTACTTCAGAACGAGATAAGTGATATGTAAAATGGAAACCAACTCTTCCTACTTGGGAAGTAAAGAGTTTAACGGATAAAGATGGTTATTTTCATAAAACTATTGATGAAGTATTTCTACATGCTAATGAGGAAGAGATAAAGAATGAGCTATTAAATCAAATAAAAATTGCTCAAATAAGTGGAGTTCAACTTTCTCATATAGACTCACATATGTGATTATTGCTTCACAGCAAATTTTTCGAGTTATATAAACATATAGCCGAAAAAACATGAATCCAACCTTTTATTTGTAAGCCCTCAAATAATAGTAAGTTAGGTCATCGGTTTCATAATTGTCATAAATTTATTGATGATTTACAGATAAATTGATTCAAAGTATTTGATAATTTTGATGCTTACTCTTTATATGATTGAAATGATTTTAATGATTTTGAATTGGGTCGTTTAGAAAATATAAAAGATTGAACTACGTATTTTTTGATTCATGTTTCTTATAACCATCATAATGATTATCTGACTACTCCCGATTTTTTATTACGTCAAAAGGAATATATCTTTTTTAAGAAAAAATTTGCTCAAAGTTATTTCAATAAAAATTGAATTAGTTTGATTTCTGTAAAACAATTTATTTCTTCTTAGTCTTGATATGAAAAACATATGCATAGAGACTAAATCTAATTCTGCAATTGGTTGATGAATTCGTTATTCTTGAGAAGAAGAATTATTTACTACATTCAATTGAAACACAAGTGACACTTTAAGAATTGCTAATTGCAATAGATTTGGAAAGAAAATAGTCCCTCTTTCTCATAAAGAGATGGCAAATGTTTTATTAGATGATAACAATATTCAAATTGTTACAAATGATTGAACACATTGAATAGATTGAATGTACAAAACACCAAAGAATCATCCTTTGCTTTCTAAAACTGGAATAATTTCCTTATTAAAACAATATCCAACTCTATATTCTTATATTCCAAAAAGTTATATAAGTCATTTTCACAATTTTGATCCGATTTTTGTTAGAGAATCAATTATATCAAACTTTTCCATCTGATCAAAATTAATTTTAAAAGATTCTAAAATCGATTGAAATTGAAATTGAGTATTTGTAATTGAGTACAATTGAAATATAGAAAAATTAGATAAAGATATACGTATCGCATTATTTAAATTTAATTATTATTATAAAGTAGGATATCAAAATAACCAAAGATATGAAATTGTAATTCAAGAATTTATTGAATCGTGTGAAAATGAGTGAAGTGTTACGTTTTCAATCCAAAATAATAGAATTGAAAATCGATGATTAGTAAATAATGTTACAAAAAATTGAGAATATTTTTGTAGTTCAAATTACATTCCTTTTTTAGATAACACTGAATGAAAAATTATTGAACAAAAAATCGAATCTGACCTTCAGCCTTTGCTTAAAGCACTTCAACAAGAATGAATTAGAGGAAATATATGATTTGATTTATTATTTAAAAAAGAAGCAAACAAAATTCAAACTTATATTTTAGAATGTAATTGAATACATAGAACTACATGAAGCACTCTTCCCAATTCATTTGCTTTTAATACAAAAAACAAACTTTTTTTATGAATGCCCTTATCTACAAAAAAACTCAAACCCGAGCTAAATAATATTCATTATCAAGATTTAACTCACTTAGCAAAATATTTTGAATCAAAAGGCAATACGTTACGTCAACCACAAGTAATTAATATTAAATATGAATGATTAGAACGAGGAATTCCTACTATTCGATTATCAGTTGTTTGAAATACTATATCTGATATTAAAGATGTATTTGACTCACTTAATATTACTTCTATAGAATGAGGTAAATATATACAGCAAAATCTAAATAAAGCTTTATTTGATAATAACTACTAATGGAAAAAGATTTCACAGACTTAATTACTATGAGACATTTCCATTCTCAAGCACAAGAATTTTATGATGAGACTCAAAAAGACCTAAAGTCTTCAGATGACAACATCAATTATTTAAATGAGCGCAGGGTTGAATATTTAAAAACTATTTGATCTGACCTTTTTGCTTCATTGAGTAGTAATTGAATACAATCATTTGAAGAAAATAAAGAACGATACAAGAACATTATTTTAAACAATAAAAATGATTTGTTAATTCAATGTTCACCTTATATTAGATGCAAAGAATCTTTATCATTACTAATCAAAGAATTAGAGCCTAAAATTGCTAAGTCTCTTCTCGAAACTGACAAAGAAGGATTCGACTTTAAAGTTGATTGAAAACAAATTACAATTCAAATTAATGATTTGCTCTCAGAAATAAATGCATGAAACTGAGTCCCTGATTATCTTATACCTAATAATTCAAGTGAGGAAAGCCTATACTTATCTCAAGAAAAACTCGAGCAACTATGGTATTATAAAAAAATTAACTGATGAGAAAGTATGGTAGATCTTTTAGTAAGATGCAAACTATTAAAACATGATTTCGATAACCAAAATATTAGTCAATTATGGATTTCACATCAACTTTTTTTAAATCAGTTTGTAAACTTACTAAATAATTGATCATATTATGGCTATGCTAAGGAAGATAATTTCAAATTAAAACCTGGAATGGTTTCTTTATTTAAATTTGATTCACACAAACAACTATTTTCCAAACAAGTTTGACTATTCCCAACTGATCAAATAATTTATACTTAATTTTTAATTATTTTTTTCGAAAATATGTCTGAAAATATACTACTGATTCAGCAATATTTATGAGTTTGAAATATCGAATGATATGAAATCATTTCGAGATGATGGGATTATGAAGTGATTATATATCAGTGAAATGTGTACAGATTCCCGAAACCAGATAGAACTCTTAATATGATCAAAGAAAAACAAAAGCTTGATATAATAGCTCCATATATAACCATCAATATTCCTCATTTTACCTTAGTGCAGGGGAAATTTATTACCTATCCAGAAATAAAAGGAACCACATTAGACCAGATAGAAAACTGATATAACGAAGAAACAATAGCAACTCTCGTTAAGTTTCTTAAAGAACTACATTCTATTCCTCTTCATAAATTTGATTTTCTAAATGATAAAAACTCAGATCAAAAAGAAGACCATAAATGATTATTAGAATTTGTAGTTGGTCTTAAAAACCAATTAAATCAAAAGCTTAAATGAATTGTAGATAATCAAACCATTAATAATTTATATTATTATATGGATGAATTATTCTTTAACTTTACATCACCCAATCAAGCATATGTGCATTCTGATCTTCAAGGAAAGAATATTATTATCAATCCAGATACAAAACAGATTTCATGAATCATTGACTTTAGCGATAGTAGAATAGGAAGTGCAGAGTTAGACTTCTGTCATTTTGCATTCTTACCCGATAATATTATAGAAAGATTCATCATAGCATATCTGTGAAAAATAGATATTGAATTCCTTGAAAGAGTAAAATTTCTTGCCAAAAGAGATATCATATTTGAAATTACTGATACTGCTCCCCCATCCGATAAATATATATTAGATAAATTAGCTTTATATTGATTTATATCTTAGCTTTTAAGATACTTAAATTCAAACCATTCATGAGAAATAATTGTATTTTTATATCCGCTAATAAGGATTTTTTTGAAATATTAATATTATGCTTAAAAAGCATTATACAAAATTATCCCAATCATCCTTTAGTATATATATGCTATACGGATTTTTCTAATTTAGAGAAAGAAAAGATTAAAAGATTAATCAATAATGTAGAGTTTATCAACAACTCTATAACCGACAAAGAAACAGGACCAATTATGGGTCACCTATCTAAACTAATTGATCCTAAAGTTTTCTATGCAAGATTACTCATATGGAAACTTCCATTATTTTCTCAATATGATGCTGTATTACACCTTGATGCTGATACACTTGTGCTACAAGATCTTTCAAAACTTTTTCAGAAAAAAGAATTTTATATTGAAAAAGAATGTTATAATTGAGAGGATAGTTTATTTTATAATAAACATGACTCAGAATTATTAAAACTTATTATATCTGATTGACTAATAATTCCAAAATCATTTCAGCCTTGAAATGCTTGAATCTTTTTAGTTCCAAAAAAATATCTTACAAAACGAGTTTACAATGAATTAATAGTCACACTTTATAAATATAAACCTCACATTAAACGATCTGATCAATCTATATTAAATTTACGAATAATTAAGAAATGAATAATTATTAATGATGAACATCAATATAATGTACAGCATCGCTTAATTATGAATCAACAGCTTTTTGAAGATATATCTAATTATTATATTATTCATTTTAATGGAGTTTCTAGCAATATTAGATTAATATTCATGAAATTATTCTTGTTTCTTTACCCTTTCAAAGGATGATTGAGTTTATATAGAATATTATATAATTCCTTTTCCAAGGATTAGCTCAACACGTCAATCAGTATCGCTTCTTTGCTACCTATGGGATATTTAGATGACGGAAACTAGCTCAGTGATCAACCTATGAAGGAGATTGGAGTGAAGGAAGGTTTTTATATGACGAAGAAGATAAAAGATATCTCCAACATATTTAATAAATCATCTAATTTTCTATAATTAGAAAACGATTAACTAAGTATTCAAGAGCAGATTAAAATCATTATATATATATCAAGATCTGGAAATCATAGGCAGAATTTCGAACATATCCTCTGACCATATATCCACGCTTCTCAAATGAGCTTCTCATAGTCATATTCATGCTATTACAAGGTTTAGTTTACAATCTTCTCCTAGTGTTGTAAGGCTATCAAAAATCCTCCTCCTGTGCAAATGAGGTACTACAGCAACTCGTTTTTGCAATAAAGTCACTGCTATTGAACAAAAAGGTATTCTATGAGCAGTATATTCATTATATCTGGACTACCACAACTCATGCTCAGGTCAGAAGATAACTACTCACTCACTATCAATCTACCAGGGAAAAATCAAAGATTTATACCCAAACTCAAAGAACTTCAACTAACTAACCCAAAAGCAACACTCAAAGATGTCGTCAAAAGCAGTCAGATCAGATTTTGAGTTAAACAAAGAGCATCGGAGTATAATGGCTTGGAGGTTACGTTTGATGTATTAGAAAAACAAATTGCTAAGTTTCTAGATGGAATCAAAATAAGCGAAGAGCACTATCAAGAATACGTGAACTTTATGAAAGGAAAGTTACAAGAGCTATATGATCTAACATCACAAGATCAAAATAGACTACAACTAAGGGTCAATGGGCTCAGATGAGAGAGAACAGCCTATATCAATAAGCATATGGGTATATCAAAAGATCAAACTGAAGAAGAAATATATAATGATAAGAAAAAGTCATATAATGATAAGATAGTTAGGCTCGAAAAGGAAAAGATAGAATTACATCAATCTGAAAGAGATACAATCCTCGAATATGAAGTATTGCTTGATATTATGCAGAGAGCAGGTAGTTATTACAAAAAAGCAAACTATGTTCAAAAGGCAAAAATTTGTAATATTTTCTTTTTGAACATGGTTTTAGACAAAGATAAAGTCCTTCATATTCAGCCAAAAGACTTATTTAGAGAGCTTTTCACAGAGTCGATTTTGATTACGAAAAAAGCTTTCCCGAAAGAAAACTTTTTTGGAGCGAATGACGAGACTCGAACTCGCAACCTCATCCATGGCAAGGATGTGCTCTAGCCAATTGAGCTACATTCGCACTGGCTAAACATCCATGTAGATAGTGAGCACCTAGTGACTCAAACTATATATATCCAAACCTCTAAGATTTTCAAGTGGAATTATTTGTTCTGACTGATACATGACTCGATATATGTTTTGAGTTTTGCTTTGGTCTGATTGGGAAAATCCTGCATCATCACTCGGTTGCTATACTCAAGATCTTTGTCTACTGCTTTATGTTTATGCTTACCAAAATTCCAGTATACCACTCACTCTTTAATGTACATTTTGCCTGCGATATCATAATACTCTGTACCATCCGAGCATCGTTGCGTCAGATCATCCAATGACTGAAGATGATCCAAACGTTTGAGCTGATGTTCAAACACTTCCAGCGTCGCCTGAGCATCACTCAGTGCATCGTGAGCATCGGTGAGTTCCTGACCAGTATAGCGTTTGTAGGTTTCGGTGAGTTTATGACTTGTGATCTTACGCTCGATCGCAAGTACATCGATCATCGATGAGTCTGACTCGGGTCGAGAGATAGTACTACGTTCAAACTCCGCGCTTAACAATGGCACATCAAAATTGTTACTATTGTATCATGCAATCACGCAGCCTGACATCCACTCATACAGCTCATCAGCGATCTCGCCAAACATGACTTGATCAGCTACCATCTCATCAGTGATACCATGTACTTCAGTAGCTTCCTTGGGAATAGGTCTGGCAGGGTTGATGAGGAGTGTATAGGTATCGCGACTTCCGTCCGGCATGACTTTAATCGCTGCAAACTGTATGATCTTGTCATATTGCGTCGAGACTCCTGTCGTCTCAAGATCAAAAAACACAATCGCTTTGTCAGTCAATCTCATAGTGGTGTTCTAAACAATTAAAATGAAGCTGTATTTCATATTTCGCTCGCAACTCACAAATCAGCAATTGCATAGGATTTTGTATATCTATCTGTAGTAGAAGTATTTGTAGCATCACGATCATACAATACTATCACCTTAGTGCCTGCGATACTTACAGCAATAGGTGTATCTGTTTCACTAGTGATTTGAGTATTAGTAGGAAATCATTTGGGCTGAACGATATAGGTATGAGTCTCACGACCACTACTTGCGATAAACACGAAATGACCATCACTACTCCACGCATATGACACCAAAGGATCGACGTAATTCAGCACAGACCAAAAGAGCATTGTGACACCATTAGTTGTTGATACGAGTCTAAACGATGATTGATAATCACGAGGTTGAGTAGTCTCGAGTACTACGTATTTGTTATCAGGCCTTACGAGTCTGATCGCCTGGACTTGAGGACATGTTCCATCGCATTCTTGAGTAAAATCTGGATTGACAGTAGAACCACCAATATCCAATGTTCCACCGCTTGCGCTTGTGTAGCTTATTGTTTGACCATTTGATTGTACATTGAGAAAGTCTGACTCATTCGGAGTACTTCCATTACAATATCATAATCACACTTGTTGGACAAGACCTTGAGTTGCGTCAGCCTCATTAGATCTTCATCCATATGCACGATCCACTAGTGATTGATAGCTTGTTACACAACCACCGTCAGTAGGGATTATCTGATTGGTCGTACCAGTGGCGGTATTACCAGTAATGGTTGCTACTCAAGTAAGGATTCATCATGTTACTTCATTAGCGGTGATGGTAGGTTCGAGATCGTTCATTCAACTATTGACCAACGCCATATTAATTCAAGAATCTTGAGTCGCCTCTTCTCTAACAGATTTGATGCCCGTAGTACGTTGACTGATAGAATATTGTTGATAAAGTACAATGATTGCTAGTAGAATAATAATTCCAATAACTATGATGGTTGCGGGTGATTTACGTTTCATTAAGAGACAGTTCAATAATAAAGTAGCACAAGAAAACACTGCAAAATCTCACGGTTTTCTTAAAATTGCCATATGTTTCCCTAATAATGAATAAAAATGACAATAATGCAAGGACAAATACTGGTGTATCGATATTGAGGAATTTCTCTTGATAAATCCCTATAGATTACTATACTTTAATTATTATTTATCGATCATAGATGCGCACTTCACTAATTTCCTTGCTCAAACACATTCTCGTATTTATTGTGATTGAAATCATCTTCGTCCTGATCTTATTCAAAGAGTTTCCTGAGACCAATTTACTAAGTTTGATTGGTATTTTACATACCAGTTATCGATGAGTATTGATACTTTTTGCTCGACTCAGACAAGTAGTTACTCTTGTACGGCAGAAATTTACATGTACCTATGTGCCTATCCTTTATCACGTTGGAATCCATGTGTACATCTGACGAGCTACCCTTGAGACCCACAATCATGATGAACATAGCCTGATGTGGATCATTGCTGGAGCGATCTGATTGTGAGTATTGATTGCTGCGGGAGAGTGGTATCTTCATCGTGCACTACACTGTCAGACTCATCATTCCCATACACATTACCATTGTGTAGATGATTGTGAGCACACTCATAGCAAAGAAGATCTACATCAATAATAGTTTTTCATCAAGTAATTCGAGTCATTCATTGCACCAACTTTCCAAAGATCAAGCAATCATCAAGATAATTAAGGAAACGCTGAATAACCATCAAAGTAGATCTTGATAACAAAGTTTACTATTACGATCAAAGTTATTATGCCCTTGTGGTACAACTTTGTGTGTTAGAAGAGTTCACCAAAGGTACTAGCTTCGCGTCGTCCTCGAGGACTATAGTGCCGTGTAACGGTGAACACATAACAGTAAATCTCACCTGATTTAATAGATTACAATGAATTTTGAGAAATCGTGAGGTTTTGCAGTGTTTCCTTTACAATATTACAAGTAGATTTTAGATAAAGTAAAAGGCCGAGGAAAATCTCGACCTTAATTATTAGCTCAAAATTCTTTACCCATCTAACTGTACATGATCATCATCAATGAGATAGTCTTCTTCTTCTACGAAGAGACAAAACACTGGTATCGCTAAATAGGCTATCATTAGTAACACTATTGCTCCTGGAGCAAATAATTGTTCACTCATAGGTAGTCTTTCATAAAATCTCATCACATGATTCAATGCGAATACGATCAATATTGATGATACTCCGATGAATTTTTGGAATCCTTTGTTATTCCAGCTTACTTTAGAATTATATGTTTCAATAAGTCTTAAGCCAGTTAACGTGATCTTCTGTTTTGTGTTCATGATTTTTTTGTTTTAGTTTTGCCGTTATTGACATCTAGAATATACTATATTTATAATATATTGCAAGATGATTTTAGATAAAGTAAAAGGCCGAGAAAAAATCTCGGCCTTGGTTTTTAGTTTGATGACTCTTGAGATTACTCAGCAATAATATTTCGAGATTTTTCAGATTTAGCTTCATTCCATGATACCATTAAGCTAATTGATACCCACAAGAATAAAGCTATCCATACGATTATAAAGCCTCTTGCAACGTACATAAGCATTTCATTATGAGAATTTTGTAAGAAGTACCACCCTACAAACCATATACCAAAGACTATCAGCCATACTATTGCAGATTGCACGATTTTTTCAGATTGATTTTTTTGCGAGATGAGAGATTTTTGTCTCACAATTTTTTTAGGATCAATACCATAAAGTTTGATCTTTTCGTTGAGCAAGTTCTGTAAACGTTGCTTATGGCGAATTACGGGCCACATTTTATTACGATACATAATGCATACCATAGTTGTTGCAAGTACGTTAATCAGTGAATATTGAGCTAAGTTTGCAACTTGAATATCAATAAAACTAAATTGATATTCTAATAAGATCAACAAAGTAATCATAATTGCAAAGATCGCAAAGTGGTGAAATCGCAATAACTTGATTGATTTCAACTCAATTGCTGCTTCAATAAGTTTTATCAAGTCACCAGAGTTTGTTTTTAACTCTATCTTGCGCAATTTCCTCCTCATTTTAACGCACATCTCGTCGTTAAAAAGAAAAGCATAAACTTTTGTGATAATATTTTTCATAATTTATTTTGTTTTGGGTTTATGATTTTGTTTTGAGTCCGAGACTATAATCCAATGGATATTGATTGCAAGATGAAATTGCTATATTGTTTATAGTATGTATGTCAATCTTGCTCATACAGATTATCGCTACTTTATTGACTAAAATCCTACATGCCAATATACTAATGGAGTAGTATTATATTTGAATATTGTATGATCACTCTTGACGAACTCGAACACTTCGAACCACACCATTTCCATCCCGATGTCACGCCATCTCACACTGAGTCAGAAGAGATTATTGTGGGGACTACTCCATCACAGACTAGTTCTCGCACACCCAAAAAACGTCGTAGTGCTTGGAAAGAATTAGGAATGTTTGCTGGTGTGATGTGAGTGAGTGCGATTGCGGGGATTGTGTTTACCAATCTACATCTGTTTCAAGCTGCACTGATGGAAGATGTGCTTGGTTTTACTGATCTTGCTCCAGTCGTGGTCGCAAGTACTGATGGCGTCATTAAGAATACTGATACAGACGAAGAACCAGTCAGCTCAGATCATTTTTATATGGATACGCAAGATCATCTCAAATATCAACTCGCGAGTAATGCACTTGTATTCAACACTCTTCCACCGGATAATAGAGTGATTATCGATGACTTGTGAGTCGATGCACCGATCGTGGATCTCAACTATTATACTCCTGAAAAGCTCGAAAACGGTGACTTCAAGGAAGAGCTAGAACGTGGTGTGGTCAGATACCCGAATACTGGTACTCCAGATCAGTGAAATATGTTGATCTTTGGACACACAAGTGATTATCGATGGAACAACAACGAATATGGCCAGATCTTCCGCAGTATTCCCAAACTACAAGAAGGTCAGATCATCAAAATCATACGAAATAATCAGATGTATACCTACAAAATCATCGCTAAAAAAATCGTCAAACCCAAAGATGTAGCCAAACTCTATGAGCAATATCACAGTGATGATCAACAATATCTGACTCTCATCGGGTGTTATCCGATCGGTACTGCGAGTGAACGTATTGCAATTATCGCTGAGCTTGTCGGTCAAGAAGATATGAGCAGTCCAGCACTCAATGGTGTACAGTTAGCGAGATTTCCGTAATTATTTTAATTTGATTTACTTAAATTTAGATCTAATATGTAATTAAATATGGGTCTAGACTAGTTGAACTGATATGATTTATCCGTAATACTATTCTATGACTACGAAAAACCCCTATAGAAAAAAATCGCATTTGTGAATAGCAAAAACAAGGCAAATTATCACATATTTTTGCGA
>Ga0209284_10001689_pt1 | contig 32882 bp, 27 predicted proteins | sample FRY03_FD_187211 | JGI IMG/M metagenome (GOLD analysis project Ga0209284, IMG submission 187211) | Freshwater microbial communities from Lake Fryxell liftoff mats and glacier meltwater in Antarctica - FRY-03 (SPAdes) (version 2) | ecosystem: Environmental > Aquatic > Freshwater > Ice > Glacier... | reverse complement strand
AGGGTGTCGCAATAATTGACGAACTTCGAACAAAAGCACAAGAAGAAGCAGCTCGCATTACTGCCTCGGCTCATGCCTCAATTGAAGCCGAGCGTCAACAAGCGGTCACATCACTTCGAAATGAAGTAGGGGCACTCGCGGTTGAGCTGGCATCAAAGATTGTTGGCGAAGCTCTTGATGATCAGGCGCGGCAATCACGCATCGTTGATCGTTTTCTAGCAGATCTAGAAAAATCTAAGTAAAGCCCAAGCCGAAAAAAATAGGAAAAGAAGTGAGAAAAGTTAAATGAGAGCACATCTTGGAGGCAGCAGCCGTCACTCAATTATGGCTGCCCGCACCGCGCTAGATGCTGCCGTCAAAGGCGTTGACGCGCAAAGCGCATCAACTCTGAGCTCTGAGCTTTTCTTCATTGCCGATGTTTTAGGCTCCAATATCTCAGTGCGTCGGGCGTTAACTGATCCTTCCCGTGATTCGAACTCAAAAAGCGTATTTGCGGCCGATCTCTTAGCCGCCAAGGTGGGTCCAGTGGCGCTTGGTTTATTAACCGAAATCGCCGCACTTCGTTGGTCTAGTGCCAAGGATTTAGTCCAAGCCGTTGAGCAGTTGGCGATTGAAGCGGAGGCTTCGGCTGCCAACATAGCAGGTGAACTTGATCAGGTAGAAGATGAAATTTTCATTACCCTCAATGCGATCAAAACCTCTTCCGAGCTTCGCACCGCCATTAAATCGGATGCAACAGAAGCAAAGTCGCAGTTAATCGCGCAGATTCTAAAGAACGCATCTTCTTCAACCGCCAAATTAATTTTACAGATGGTAAATTCCTGGCGCGGTCGTAGTATCGAAGCTGCTTTTGCGGATTATCAATGGGCACTGGCAGCTCGCCGTAATCGAGTAATCGCCTTGGTTCGGGTAGCTGAACCAATAAGTCAGGCACAACAAGACCGGCTGATAACCGCACTTACCGAGAAAATTGGACAACCAATTCGAATTAATATTGAAATCGATCCGAAGGTTATTGGTGGTATTTCAGTGAGATTCGCAGATGAAATCGTTGATGGATCAATTTCAAATCGTTTGGCTGGGGCCGCACGCGCCTTGGTCGGAAGCAAATAAAGGGAGAAACACATGGCAGACCTAAAGATCAATCCGGAAGAGATTGCCGGTGCCTTAGCAAACTTTGTTAATGCATATGATCCAGGCGTTGCGGCTCGCGACGAAGTTGGCACCGTTAGCCAAGCTGGCGATGGCATCGCACGTGTCGAAGGGCTGCCATCAACCATGGCAAATGAGTTGTTGCGTTTTGAAAACGGCACTCTCGGTCTGGCCCTAAACCTTGACGTCCGCGAAATCGGCGTTGTTATTTTGGGCGGAACTGAAGGCATTGGCGAAGGAACGTCAGTTCGTGGAACTGGCGAAATTCTTTCGGTGCCAGTTGGCGACGGCTTTCTGGGCCGGGTTGTTAATGCACTTGGAGAACCAATTGATGGCAAAGGTGAGATAAAAGCTGATGCTCGGCGTGCACTTGAAGTGCAGGCTCCCTCTGTAGTTCAACGCCAGCCAGTTAAGGAACCACTTGCAACCGGTATTAAAGCGATCGATGCTTTGACTGCTATTGGTCGTGGTCAGCGTCAGTTGATCATTGGTGACCGCCAAACTGGAAAGACCGCAATTGCAATTGACACAATTATTAACCAGAAAGAAAACTGGAAATCAGGGGATAAGAAGAAGCAGGTTAAGTGTATTTATGTTGCTATCGGCCAAAAGGGTTCAACCATTGCATCAGTAAAGGGAGCACTTGAAGAAGCAGGCGCAATGGAGTACACAACAATTGTTGCTTCCCCGGCCTCAGATCCCGCGGGTTTTAAGTACTTAGCGCCTTACACCGGTTCGGCAATTGGTCAGCACTGGATGTATAACGGCGAACATGTGCTCATCGTGTTTGATGATTTATCAAAGCAAGCTGAGGCTTATCGTTCCGTCTCACTACTGCTTCGTCGTCCACCAGGTCGCGAGGCCTACCCAGGTGATGTTTTCTACTTGCACTCACGTCTGCTAGAGCGTTGTGCAAAACTTTCTGATGAATTAGGTGGCGGTTCCATGACCGGGTTGCCAATCATCGAAACAAAAGGAAATGACGTTTCGGCATTTATTCCTACTAACGTGATTTCGATTACCGATGGACAGTGCTTCCTGGAAACAGATTTGTTCAACGCCGGTGTTCGCCCAGCGATCAACGTTGGTGTTTCAGTTTCTCGTGTTGGTGGCTCGGCCCAGACTAAAGCGATGAAAAAGATCGCAGGTCGTTTGCGCCTTGACCTGGCCCAGTTCCGGGAGTTGGAAGCTTTTGCGGCTTTCGGTTCCGATCTTGATGCCGCGTCAAAAGCACAACTAGAGCGCGGTGCCCGCATGGTGGAACTGCTAAAGCAAGGTCAGTACTCGCCATACTCGTTGGAGCGTCAGATCGTTTCCATCTGGGCCGGTACTTCTGGGAAGCTTGATGACATTGCAGTTGTGGATATTCGTCGCTTCGAGGCAGAGCTACTCGATTTTATTGGTCGGGAGCGCAAAGAGATCTTCACCGTAATTGCCGAGACCAAGTTGTTGGAAGATGACACCATTGCCCAGATGGCGGAAGCGGTTTTGGCATATAAGAAACTCTTTACCTCATCGGCTGCGGGTCTCATCAATGATGCTCCAGTATCAGCACTTGATGGTGAAGAAGCAGAGCAAGTTACGAAGTACGTTCAACCGGCGGTGAAGAGGTAACTCATGGGTGCCCAACTTCGCATTTATCGCAGACGCATGCGATCAGTTAAAGCGACCAAAAAGATTACGAAGGCAATGGAGTTAATCTCTGCTTCTCGAATCGTGAAGGCGCAGCAACGGGTCAAAGCTTCAACTCCTTATGCAAATGAGTTGACTCGTGCGGTATCTGCTGTTGCAACCTTCTCTACGACAAGTCATCCATTGACTACCGCATCCGAAAATCCAAAGCGGGCAGCGGTTTTAGTGATTTCGGCCGATCGAGGCATGGCTGGTGCTTACTCAAATAACGCAATCAAGGAAGGCGAGCAGTTAGCAGCTCTCCTAAAAGAGCGCGGACTTGAGACAAAGTCTTATCTAGTGGGTCGCAAGGCGGTTAACTACTATCGTTTCCGTAATCGCGAGATTTCTGGTCAGTGGACCGGATTTTCTGATAATCCAACTTATGAAGATGCCCGCACAGTTGCGGATGCCCTAATTGAAGCTTTCATTCTTGATGCCGAAACTGATGTGAACGGTGTTGATGAGATTCACGTTATTTTCACCGAATTCAAATCAATGCTTACCCAAAATGCCATGGCCAAGCGGATGCTTCCGTTGGAAGTAGTTGAAAGCGATACCCCAGCACCTGCTGGTCTGTTACCAATGTACGAATTTGAACCTAACGCAGCAGTAGTGCTCAATGCCCTATTGCCTCGTTATATTCAGGCTCGCGTATTTAACGCGATGTTGCAATCTGCCGCTTCCGAGCATGCAGCTCGTCGTCGGGCGATGAAGTCAGCAACTGACAATGCGGATGACCTAATCAAGTCCTTAACCAGACTTGCGAACGCGGCCCGTCAGGCCGAAATCACGCAAGAAATAAGTGAAATTGTTGGCGGCGCAGACGCGTTGGCCTCAGCTAGTGCAGGGAGTGAATGATGTCGAACTCAAAAAATGGCCGGGTAGCTCGAGTTATCGGACCGGTGGTGGATATTGAATTTCCAGCCGATTCCATGCCAGCGATCTTTAATGCGCTTCATGTCGATACAACCATGTCAGGTACTACTCGTACCCTGACCCTAGAAGTCGCCCAGCACATTGGCGATAATCTGGTGCGGGCAATCTCGATGCAGCCAACCGATGGAATGGTCCGAGGCGCCGAAGTCTCCGATACCGGATCCGCGATCTCAGTTCCGGTTGGTGATGTCACAAAGGGTCACGTGTTCAACACCCTTGGCGAATCACTAGATGTGCCAACTTCATCCCTTGACATCAAAGAGCGTTGGCCAATTCACCGGGATGCACCAGCTTTTGATCAGTTGGAGTCTAAGACTGAGATGTTTGAAACTGGCATCAAAGTAATCGATCTACTCACCCCGTATGTAAAGGGTGGGAAGATTGGCCTATTTGGTGGTGCCGGTGTTGGAAAGACAGTTTTGATCCAGGAGATGATTTACCGAGTCGCCGAAAACTTTGGTGGTGTTTCGGTATTTGCTGGTGTTGGTGAGCGCACCCGAGAAGGTAATGACTTGTTCCTAGAAATGACCGAAACCGGTGTTATTAACAAAACCGCTTTGGTCTTTGGTCAGATGGATGAACCACCTGGTACTCGGTTGCGGGTTGCACTCTCTGCACTAACCATGGCCGAGTATTTCCGTGATGTGCAAAAGCAAGATGTACTTTTGTTTATCGATAATATTTTCCGCTTTACCCAAGCTGGTTCGGAAGTCTCAACTCTTCTTGGCCGGATGCCATCTGCCGTGGGTTATCAGCCAACCCTGGCCGATGAAATGGGTCAACTACAAGAGCGGATCACATCAACACGTGGTCACTCAATTACATCGATGCAGGCAATTTACGTACCGGCCGATGACATTACCGACCCTGCCCCACACACTACTTTTGCACACTTAGATGCAACTACAGTTTTGTCTCGTCCGATCTCAGAGCTTGGTATTTATCCGGCGGTAGATCCGCTTGACTCAACTTCCCGGATCTTGGATCCACGCTACATCGGTGAGCACCACTTCCAGGTTGCTAACCGAATTAAACAGATCTTGCAGCGTTACAAGGATTTACAGGACATCATCGCAATTCTTGGTATTGATGAACTCTCCGAAGATGACCGAGTTTTAGTTGGACGTGCCCGTCGGATCCAGCGCTTCTTGTCCCAGAACACCTTTGTGGCAAAGGTGTTTACCGGCATTGAAGGCTCATTTGTTCCACTTTCAGAGACTATTACCGCTTTTGAAGCCCTAGCCGATGGAAAGTACGACCATATTCCAGAGCAGGCCTTCTTTATGTGTGGTGGACTAGATGATGTCGAGCGCCGGGCAGCTGAACTAGCAGCAAGTTTTGGAAAGTAAGTAAAGCATGACGCTTAAGGTCGAACTAGTATCGCCAGCAGCACGCGTTTGGTCGGGGGAAGCTATCTCGGTTTCGGCCCGCACCGTAGAAGGTGACATCGGAATTTTGACCGATCACGCACCTTTGTTTGGCGTATTAGTTGACGGTAAGGTAATTATTGAAGGCAGCGACGGAAACACCACTGAGTTCAATGTCAGTGGTGGCTTCTTATCAGTTGCTAATAATCGAGTTTCAATTCTTACCGAATCTGTTGGCTAACATCCGTTAGATAATGTTCAGTATTAATGATGCGAACTGTCCGAGATTTTCCGCGCATCACAATTGATTGACTAAGCGCCCCAGTAGGGGTGTATCTAATTCCATGCACCAATTCGCCATCTGTTATTCCAGTTGCGGCTAAGAAAACATCATCAGAGTTAACTAAGTCGCGGGTAGTCAGTACTGGCCCGGAACTCTTGCCGGCAATATGGAGTTGGCCCTGAATAGATCCGCCCAGACAAATCATGGCCGCGGCCGTAATTACACCCTCTGGCGTTCCGCCAATTCCCATCAGTAAATCAACGCCGGTATCGGGACGAGCAGTTTCAATGGCAGCTGCGATATCACCATCTTGAATCAAGCGAATCCGGGCACCCGCTGCTCGAATTTCTGCAATCAGATTTTCATGACGGGGACGGTTAAGCACCACGACCGTGATATCACTTATCTTTAATCCTTTAGCTTGCGCGACCGCGTGGATATTTTCGGCGGCGGTTGCGTTGATATCAATTACCATCGCTGCCTGTGGGCCAGTAACAATTTTGTTCATGTAGAAAGTACCTGCTGGATCAAACATTGAACCCCGTGGGGCCAGAGCAATAACACTAATTGCCCCGTTCATGCCATTGGCAGTTAAAGATGTTCCATCAATGGGATCAACTGCAACATCACACAATGGCCCATCTTGATTTCCTACTTCTTCGCCATTGTGTAACATCGGCGCATTGTCTTTTTCGCCTTCACCGATGACCACAACACCTCGCATATCAACAGTGTTGATCATTTCGCGCATGGCTTTAACAGCGGCACCGTCAGCTAAATCCTTTTGCCCACGCCCCACCCATGGGCTGGCGGCAAGGGCAGCGGTTTCAGTTACCCGGATTAATTCCAGAGCCAGGTTTCGTTCGGGTGCTTGCGGGCTCATTCTCTACTCACTTTTGCTCCTAGTTTTTTTAACTGCTCGGCAAAGTTTGGATACCCACGATCTACGTGAAAAGCCTGATCTACTGTGGTTTCACCATCTGCAACTAAAGCCGCCAAAATTAAACCAGCACCAGCGCGGATATCGTGCGCCTCAACTGGGGCACCAGATAACTCGGCGACACCAGTAATTGCGGCATGATGTCCATCAATGTGAATGCGTGCACCTAATCTACTAAGTTCATTGACAAACATGAATCGAGATTCAAAGACATTTTCGGTCACTAACGAGTGACCTTCGGCAATCGCATTTAGCGCGATCATCATTGGCATTAAATCAGTTGGAAATCCTGGATAGGGAAGGGTTGCCACATCAATAGCTTGTGGGCGAACACCCATACGCACGCGAACCCCGTCAGCGGTCGTTGTCACGATTGCGCCAGCCGAGACTAATTTTTCTAATGGAAGTTCCAGATGTTCCGGGCGTATCCCGTGGATGGTGATATCTCCGCGCGTCATTACTGCGGCAAAGGCCCAGGTTCCGGCAATAATGCGGTCGGCTACTGTTGTGTGATCTGTTGGGTTTAATTTTTCGACACCAGTAATACTTATTAGCGGTGAGCCCAGACCTTGAATCTTGGCACCCATTGAAATCAAAAACTTACCTAAGTCAACGATCTCCGGTTCGCGGGCAGCGTTATCGATTGTGGTTACACCTCGTGCCAAAACCGCTGCCGTCATAATGTTTTCGGTGGCACCAACACTTGGAAAATCTAGTTCTACCGGAGCACCGGTTAAACCAAATGGCGCTGTGGCAATAACATAACCATGCTCAATATGAGCTGTGGCACCAAGTACTTCCAGACCCTTAATATGATAATCAAGTCCACGCGATCCAATTGCATCCCCGCCCGGCAAAGCAACTTCTGCCTTGTGCACGCGCGCAACAAGGGGACCAAGCACGTTTATAGATGCCCGCATTTTTCGCACTAACTCGTAATCTGCGCGATGGGCCGGGACGGCCGGCACCTCAATTCTTATGGTGTCCGGGCCGCGTTCAACGGTGCACCCAAGTCGGGTTAAGAGATCGGCCATAATCTCCACATCGGCGATATCTGGGACATTACGAATAGTAGTTGTGCCAGTTGCTAGCAAAGATGCGGCCATTAACTTCAAAACTGAGTTTTTGGCACCGGTTACAGTCACCTCTCCGCGCAAGGGGATTCCGCCAATTATGCGAAAGCGGTCGTGAGATGCCATGTCGAGAGTCTACTTATAGGGTAGAGACATGGTTAATTTAACGCGGATTTATACCAAGACCGGTGATGATGGCACCACATCCTTGGGCGATATGAGTCGTACCTCAAAAAATGATCCACGGCTTGAGGCATATGCCACGGTCGATGAAGCTAATTCAACTATTGGGGTAGTCCTGGCAGCGGCTGAGTTAGCTGATGATGTCCGCGCGCTCTTAGTGCGAATTCAAAATGATCTATTTGATGTCGGCGCCGATCTTTGCACCCCAGTAGTTGATGCACCAGCCTTTGAACCACTCCGAGTACTTGAATCTCAAGTAACATATTTGGAAGATCAGATCGATAAATACAATGCTGATTTAGCATCATTGCGCTCCTTTGTACTTCCTTCCGGAACAGCGGCGGCGGCTCATCTTCATGTTGCGCGCACCGTGGTTCGTCGCGCCGAACGTTGCACGTGGGCGGCAATTCACGCTTTTGGCGGCGGCGTCAACCCCCTGACGGCAAAATATTTAAATCGTTGCTCAGATCTACTTTTTGTTTTGGCGCGTGATGCAAATAAAGACATTGGTGATCAGTTGTGGGTGCCTGGGGCTAATCGTTAAGGTGTAACCGTATAAGAGGTGCTTGGAACCGTTTCCGTTGGCAGATCCCGGCGGCATTCTGCCTTTATATTTCCAACCGAGTGCAGCAGCTCAATTGGCTCTCTACTCACAATTAAAATGGTCGTATATTTTTTCGCACTAGTTCTAATGGCAGTTGTTCGAACCTGGCCAAATATCTTTTGCGTCCGATCTGATATGGATGTTCTGCCTTTTACATCGGCGGTAATCACCCACCATCGGCAGCTAATCAAAGATACGACCTGAACTGCCCCGCAGGAAAACTTCTCACAAACTGGCACTCCCTCGTCTTCCTGGGCTAGCGCCTTCGTAAGTAGCTTGTCACTAGATGCCAGCCCCACTAACTCTTTCGCCTCTGGAATCTTGGCAAAAGTATTTCCATCCTTACTCTTCTTGTAGCCTTTAGGCGGCCAGATTGGCGCTGGGGAAGGGGTCGCTTTTGACTTTTCTTTGGCTACCGAAATCGTCGCTACCGCACTAGCCGCTGGCGAACTCACCACTGGCGTTATCAACGATAAAACCAGGATCGCTACAAATGCCGGCTTAATCACGGTCCCACTTAAATTTTCGAACCGAGAAAAAAATTCCGATAATTAACCAAAGCACCAAAATTAAAAAAGTTTTTTCACTTTCCCAAGATTTTGCCACCTCTTCGGTGGCAAATGAATCTGGCAGAAAAACTGAGCGCATGCCCTGGGTCAGCCATTTCAGCGGGAAAATCGCCGCTATTTGTTGCATCCACGAAGGCAGTTGGGTAAAGACGAAGAAAACACCACTAAAGAATTGCAAAATAATCACGATGGGGGAGACCACTGCTGATGCCCCTCTTCCGCTTTTTGGAATAATTGAAAATGCGATGCCAAGTGCGGTTGAGCAAGTACTCCCCAATAAAATTAACCAGGTGAAAGTAAACCACTTGCTAATATCAGTCGGCATTTCCAGGCCAAAGAATAAGAGACCAAACCCTAATAGCAGGAGAATTTGGATAACCATGCTGACAAAGATTAAAATTGCTTTTCCAATAAAGTAACTTGATACTGGCATCGGCGTTCCACGCAGACGCTTTAAGGTGCCAAAATCGCGTTCCATCGGAATCGTAATTGCCAAGGCCTGAAAGCCAGTATTAACAAGTCCCGATGCAATCATGCCAGCGACAAAGTACTGGGAAAAAGTGACGCCGGGTGCGATTGTGTTTTTAAATACCGAACCAAAAATTCCTAATAAAATAACGGGAAAGAGTAAGGTAAATACCACCGATTCGCGCTGGCGGGCAAACTGTATGATCTCCAGACCACCACGTCGCACACCAATTTGTAAGGCGCTCGGAATTTTATTCATCGACGCCTCCGATCATTTCCAAATAAATGTCTTCCAAAGATGGTCGGGTGACGATTAGTTCAGGTATCTCCCCATCAAATTGGGCTGACAGTTGTGCAACAAGTGCGGTTGGGTTATCAGATTTTTCCGATTTCAGCGTTGCCCCATCGCGCCACTGCACCGTTGCTTGCGCAGTTGAGCGCCCGCCTAGCTTGGCCGGGGTTGAAACTTCGACAATGACGCCACGGTTGATAACGGCAACTCGATCAGCCAGCGCCTCTGCCTCATCTAAGTAATGTGTTGTTAAAAGAATTGTTGTGCCATCTTTTCGTAATTGTTGAATTAAGGCCCAGAAAATCCGACGTGCTTCTGGATCAAAGCCGGTGGTAGGTTCATCAAGAAAGAGAAGTTCTGGATTTCCGATAAGCCCAAGAGCAACATCCAAGCGACGGCGCTGCCCCCCGGATAAGGTGCGGATTAGGGCGCCTTGTTTTTCTTCCAAGCCAACACTGTGTATCACCTCATCCACATTGCGTGGGTTTGAGTAATAGCCGCTGAAGTGAGCAATCGTTTCGACCACGGTTAAATCGCCGGCATCGGCTGAACTCTGCAAAACAATCCCGATCCGGTTGCGCCATCTTCGAGCCGCCAGGCCCCGTTTTTGTGGATCAAAACCCAAAACCGAGACCGATCCGCTGTCACGAGTACGAAACCCTTCTAGGATCTCAACCGTTGTCGTTTTGCCGGCACCGTTTGGCCCAAGAAGTGAAAAAATCTCGCCCTGTGCAATATCAAGATCTACCCCACGAACTGCGTGAATCGGTCCATAACTTTTTTTCAGGCCCCTGACTTCAATGAGGCTCATGGGGATACTTTACTATGCGAAAATACAACTGTGAGCCCGCGTAGAAACTACCCAAAAAAGCGACAAAAACCGGAATTGCCACCGGAAATCAACATCGCATCCACGGGTGAAAGCATGGAAGAGCACAGTGATGGAACTTATGTTGTAAGAAGATTGACGGGATCAGGGTCAACTAAGCCTTTTAGGTGCCCAGGTTGCGATCAGTTCATTCCACTTGCAACCCCGCACATAGTTGCCTGGCTGGAATATGATGAAGATGGTCGTCGGCATTGGCATAACGCCTGTTGGGCAAAGAAGAACAAACGTGGCCCTAATACCCAACGCACTCGCAATGCGCCCCGGTTCTAAAAACTTTAAAATTAACCCAATCTACCTTTAAGCAACTTGGTCGCTTTGATTACTAGCTTGTCATCCATTGCTCGCCGTTTGAAGCTCAACAAGTTCAGCGGCATTTTAAATCTGGTTCGGACAACGGTGCGCGCATAGGTGTATTCCAACAAACCTTCCGGGCCATGAACTCTGCCATATCCACTGTCTTTCACGCCACCAAATGGTACCGAAGCAATTGCGGCAAAGGAAAATGTTGAATTAATTGCCACCATTCCACAATGTAATTGCGACGCAATTTTCTTACCCGAGCGCTTTGACCAAACATTTGCACCTAATCCATATCGGGACGCATTGGAAAGGGCAACCGCCTCTTTCATATTGGCTACCCGATTTATAATAATGATCGGCCCAAAACTTTCTTCCCGAACCGCTGTTGAATTTTCCGGGACATCAACTAAAATCACGGGCTGAACGAACGGTGCTTGTACCGACTTCTCACTTCCGAACGCAAAACTGCCACCATCTTTAATTGCTGCTTTCAGGTGCGCAGTGATTACCTTTATTTGCGCCGGCATGGTGGCGGGGCCGTAATCACCGGCACCTGGTGCACCGGCATGTAAGGTCTGGGCAAGTGCCACCGCTTTCGCAATAAAAACATCGGCAACTTTTTGATCAACATACACCCGTTCGGCACCGATACATGATTGACCCGCATTGGTCATGGCCGACCAGATCGTTGCATCTACGGCACGGTCAATATTGGCATCAGCTGCGATTATGACCGGATCTTTTCCGCCACACTCTAAAAGTACCGGCGTCATATTGGTAGCGCAGGCTGCGGCTACCAACTTTGCGGTCTTGGCGGATCCGGTAAATGAAACTTTATTGATCGCGCTGGTACAGAGTGCGGTACCAGTTTCGGCCAAGCCAGTAATAGTTGTAAAAATATTGGCAAAGGGGGCAACGGTGCTAAAACTTTCCGCCAGCCACATGCCAACGCCGGGAGTGAACTCACTTGGTTTAAATACCACTGTATTTCCCGCAGCTAAGGCGTAGCCAATTGAACCAACTGGCGTAAAAATTGGGTAGTTCCAGGGACCGATTACTCCAACTACTCCTAATGGCGAACGTTCAACTGTGGCTGACATATTTGCCATTAATGCGCCAGGTGCGCGATAAGCGGTACGCATAATGTCTTCGGCATGGCGCGCCGCCCAACCGATATGGCCAACCGCAATGCTGGCCTCTAGTTTTGCATCACCAAGTGGCTTACCAGTTTCGCAAGAAATAATCTCCGCCACCTGATTAACATTGTTAATGATGTGGTTGCTCCAGGCAAGTAATACTTTCTTACGGCCAGAAAAACCAAGTTGCACCCATTGCGTACTTGCGAGCCGTGAAAGCGCAACCACCTCTGCTACCTTTTTAGCAGAATAAATTGGATAAGTACCGATGATTTCTCCGGTAACTGGGTTATGCGAATTAAAAGAAGGGGCCATGTCGGCAAGCCTAGTCGGGTGTCGATAGGATTTGTCGCATGAAGCAGCGGGTTGGTCCAGGAAGTAATTTTCCATCGCTGCGCACCTCATTTCATATTACAACTGTTGACGGAATCTCTTTAGTTGGCGAGATCGCATCTCCGATTGGAGAATCTAAAGGTGCGATTTTGTGTTTACATCCATTGCCCACCGCTGGCGGAATGATGGATAGCCATATCTTTAAAAAGTGCGCTAACCGTTTACCTTCCATGGCCCAGATCACGGTGGTTAGATTCAATACTCGTGGCACTTCAAGTGAAGCCGGAAGTAGTACTGGAACTTTCGATAATGGTGGGGCTGAACGCTTTGATGTCGAGGCCATGCTCAATTACTGCTTCGACACCTTGGGATTAGAAAATCTTTGGGTGGTGGGCTGGTCATTTGGAACTGATTTAGCACTTAGGCACGCCAAAGATGCCCGGCATAAAGGTTTGATTTTGTTGAGTCCCCCACTTAAAACAACCAGCGATCAAGAACTTCTGTACTGGAAAAGTGATCCGAGACCAATAATTGCACTGGTACCAGAGTTTGACACATTCTTGAAACCAGATGCTGCCCGCGAAAGATTTGCAGTTATCCCTACCTTAAAAATTATTGCAGTTGACGGTGCAAAGCATCTGTGGGTGGGTGAACCATCAGTACATCGGGTTTTATCGGAAATTAATACCATTGTTACCGGTGAGGCTCAGCCACTTCTGCTTGAGTTTTAAGCCTTATTAGCTCTTGGAATTACGACCTCATCAAGAATCAAAATAATCGAAGCCGCTACCGGGACTGCTAGTAATCCACCCACTAATCCTAAAAGTGATGATCCAATGAGCGCGGAAATTATTGTTACCGCTCCCGGCACCGACAATGTTCGCTTCATAATACGAGGGGTGACGATGTAATTCTCGATTTGCACATACACAACATAGGAAATGAATGCGATCAAACCAATTAATGGCGATTGAGTTAAGGCGATCAGCGTGACGATACTAGAGCCGATAAAGTGGCCAATCAGGGGTATCAAGGCAACAACGAAGACGATCATGCCGAGGGCAATTGGAGCTGGCAAGCCTAAGATAGTTGAAAGGATTATGACAAAGACTCCGGCCATGGCAGCAATCAAAATTTGGCTACCAACAAATAATCCGACCCGCTCGATTACCGCATTTGTCAAAAGTCTAACCCGATCGCGCCGACTGGCGGGAACAATGGAAAGTCCTAAGTTGATTGCTTGCGGTAAGGAAGTTATGAAGTAAAGGGTGAGCACCAAGATGGTGAGTGCGGTGAAAAAACCCGACAGGACTGACTTGCCAACACCGATCACGCCACCAAATGCCGAAATCAGCAAAGTGCCATCAGATGTAACTGACTTTAACTTTCTTTGCAAAGCGTCAATCAAACCAAATTGCTCATTAAGTTTATAAATGGTCTCGTTCTTCATTAAATCCTGTAAAAGCGCAGGTGCGTTAGTAATTAGCGTAGTTCCTTGTGTAACTATTGGGGGGACGACAACAAGTGAAAAAAAGATGACAAAGAGAATTACCGATGTAAAAATTACCGCAACGGCGGCATTTCTGGAAAACTTTCGCCGGCGAAGTGCGTCCACCGCTGGATTTAAACCAGTCGCTAAAAATAACGCGATCAGAATGAGCACAAATATTTGGCTCGCGCTAGCCAAAGCCTCCATTAAAACAATCGCGGTCAAGACGCCTAATGTTGCGATAAATCCGAAGTAAAATGGATGCGAGTGGTTAATTGGGGCCCCGAGCTTGCCGAACTCAGAAATATGCTTTTTTGCTTTTGCGGAACTGGCGGCAACCTTTTTAATTCCGGGTGAAATGGCCATGGGTACATCCTAAAGTGCCGACAACACAGATCAATGTGACGTACTGTTCATGTCCCCGTCACAATTATGCGAGAGGATAGCGGCTATGGCACTGCGGATTACTGGCTTAGGCGACGAGATCGCCGCCATTACCGGCCTGCCTTGGCAGATACCGCTTGAGCAATGGCCAGAGGATCCATTACTAGCCGAAAAACGTGGCATCTCTCGCCATGTCGTGCGTTTAGTGCGAGCAAGTGAGGACCCGGACTCCGAGGTTTATGCGGTGAAGGAGACCGTTTCTGAGTTTGCTAATCGCGAATATAAGATTTTGCGCGAGCTATCTCACTTTGGCGCGCCATGTGTAGAGCAGATTGCGGTTGTAGAAGGTCGTACCGATGTGAATGGCGAAGAACTTCCATGCGCAATCGTTACCAGATTTTTGCCGTATTCACTGCCTTACCGAGTTTTACTATCAGGTGCAGTTACGGCTCATGAAATAACGACCATGGCAAGCGCGTTAGCTCTTTTGCTGGTTCGGCTGCATCTACTTGGTTTTTGGTGGGGCGATTGCTCATTGTCAAATACCTTGTTTCGCCGTGACGCCGAAGGTTTTGCGGCCTATCTAGTTGACGCTGAAACGGGTGAGTTTCAAAAAACTCTAAGTAACGGGCAACGCGAACATGATTTAGAGATTGTGCATTTCAACGTGGCCGCTGAACTTGAAGACTTATCGCTATCAGGCGTTCTTTATCCAGGCATGGAGCCAATTCGTGCATCCGATGCGGTGATACGGCGCTATCGAAGAATTTGGGCGGCGCTAAATGATCGGCAACTGCTAGATCCGAAGGATCGCCATGCAGTCGAAGGTGCGATGCGCTCGCTACACGATCTTGGATTTGCGGTAGAAGAGGTATCTGTCACAATCGATGGCGATACTCATATGATCTCTTTTCAACCAAAGCTGGTGGCAGCTGGTTATCACTCGCAACGATTGCGCGAACTGATGGGTCTGGAAACCGAAGAGTTACAAGCAAAGCGTTTAATCGCATCATTTGATCGTTATCGTTCCCGCGAAAATTCAACTGGGTTATCTACGCAAGAAATAGCAAAGAAGTGGCTGGCCGAAGTATTTGAGCCGATCATCGCCAGAGTTCCAGCACATATGCAGGGTCGAGTTGAACGAGCGCAAATGTTTCATGAAATCTTGGAAAATCGCTGGTATTTAAGTGAGAAAGCGGGATATGACGTAGGTCTCGCAGCGGCAACTGATAATTATTGCGAGCAAATTTTGCCGTCGCGTCGTGATTCAGGTGTAGACGTAGTTTTTCAATAGGTAGGATAGGCATATGAGTTTGCCACCCAACTTTGGGCAGGCCTTTGATTTGAGTTCATTAACAAAGCCAAAGGTAGATCCTGCGGTACCTATGCCGGGTCTAGCGGTGACCGTTGAAAATTTAAGTACCGAAATTCTGCCACTTTCATTAGTGCGTCCGGTAATTATCTTAATGTGGTCAGCGGGCAGCCCGCAGTCAGTCGAAATGGTGGCGGCACTTGGGAAATTAGAGGATTCCTACCAGGGCAGTTGGAGCTTAGCCCGAGTCAATATTGATACGGATCCAAAAATCGCGCAGGCATTTCAAACTAAAACTGTTCCGTATGCGGTCGCAGTAATTGCCGAACAAATGGTCCCACTGTTTGAACAAGCTTATCCAGAAGCGCAACTCCGCCTGGTTTTAGATAAAGTCTTAACGCTCGCTTCCGAGCAAGGTGTCGGTCAAGCACCAGTAGAAAAGATCGAAGTCGAGGAAGAGGAGGCTATGAACGCCTTAGAAACCGGCAACTATCTAGCGGCCGAGCTCGCTTATAAAAAGTGGCTATCCCGAAAACCGCAGGAGAACCTAGCAAAATTAGGTTTAGCCCAAACTCAACTTTTACTGCGCACGGAAGGCCTGGAGTTAAACATGGTGCTCGCAGCTTCTACCGAAAATCCAACTGACATCGCCCTGCAGTTGCAGGCAGCCGATGTTGAGATGGTCAATGGCGGGGTAGAAGCAGCCTTTACCCGACTGTTGCACGCGGTTAGAGCCACCGCTGGTGAAGATCGAACCCAGATCAAAAACCACTTATTGGGTCTATTTGCGCTAGTAGATCAAGCTGATCCACGTCTGATCGCAGCTCGGAAAGAGCTAGCGAGTGCGCTCTTTTGATGCTCACCCAAGAACGAGAGCTCAAATTTTTACGTCTGCTCTTTTTTCTCTTTGGTTTTATAACCATGGCGTGGATACCACGTTTTGCCGAAGTTAAAGCCAACTTAAGGCTTTCTAATGGCGAGTTTGGCTCACTTATAAGTATGGGAGCGATCGGTTCCGTTATTAGTTTGCTGAGTGTTGGACATCTGGTACATAAATATGGCGTGAAAATAGTGTTGCAGTTGGCCACCCTGGCATTGGCATTCTCAATGATTATCTTGGTACAGACCCAATCCACCTTTCTCTTTTTAATTATAAATATTGTGCTGGGTGGTGCCATATCGGCTTTCCACATTTCGATAAATTCGCAAGGATTTTCTTTTCAAGATCGAAGAAAACGGCTAGTCATTACCCAACTAAGTGGCGTTTGGAGTTTGGGGGCTCTCGCAACATCAATCGTTGCTGGTTTACTGGTAGATCGAATCTCTGTTGCTTTGCACGTAACCGTACTTTCGATCGTGGTATTTATCGCAATCATCTTTGTAATTAACACCATGGCACTGTCTTTGCTAGAAGCAAATGAAAATCCGGAAACAGATTACAAATTTTCCGATCTCTTCCGTGGATTTGAGATCGATACCGTAGTTTCTGCAGGTTTCATTTGTGCATTGATGATTGAGTTTTCGGTAGGTGATTGGGCTTCCATTTTTGTAAAAGAGGATATGGAGATAGCGGGCGGGTTGAATACCCTGCCGTTCATCCTGTTCACACTGGCGATGATCGTTGGACGATTAACCATTCATCACTTATTTGTGAAACATTCAATTGAAAAATTAGCCAAACTGGGTTCAGTTACTGCCGCCTTGGCTTTTCTGGCTTCAATTTTTTCAGTTGACGCCATCGGAACTGGCAACCAAGTTGCGGTACTAATCATTTTGAGTTTGGGATTTACCATTGCCGGAGCTGGCGCCTCTTTCTTGGGACCTGCCTTTATGAACGCGGCAAATGTACGTTCCAAGTACCCGGCTGCAGTCGTGATTGGGCAAATCGGTGTAACGAATGTAATTTTAGTTTTCATTTTTCGTTGGGTTATTGCCTGGACTGCGGAGTTGACTTCATTAACTTTTGCTTTGGCTATTCCGGCATTGATGTTATTAAGCCTGCCTTTTTTCGCTAAAGCTCTTAAGAATGTTTAAACCAGATGGTCGCAAGTGGTGGGATTCTAACCGTGGCCCTGGCTGAGTCACCCACAACAATCTCGGCATTATGAATCCCGCTGCCACCATAAGCAACATCATCGGTATTCAACACCTCTGACCACTTTCCACTCCTTGGAAATGGCATTTCATAACGTTCGTGCGGGACGGGAGAGAAGTTAGTAACACTTACTAACGGAGTGGCATGATCATCCCAACGGGTGAAGGCAACAACATTGGCTGTGCCATCACTGCCAACCAACCAACCAAATCCGCCCGGATCGGTATCTTTCTCCCACAAAGCTGGAGTTTGTTTATAAATTAAATTTAATTCGGAGATTACTTTTTGCACACCGATGTGTTCTGCAAACTGCGTTAAATGCCATTGCAATCCAGCGCCTTCACTCCATTCATCGCTCTGGGCGAACTCACATCCCATAAACAGTAACTTCTTACCTGGGTGCGCCCACATGAATCCAAATAGTGCACGAAGTGTGGCAAGTTTTTGCCAACGATCACCCGAAAACCTATTGACTAGCTGACCTTTGCCATGAACTACTTCATCATGGGAAATTGGCAGCATAAAGTTCTCACTCCAAGCATACAAAATTGAGAAGGTAATCTCATTGTGGTGATAGACCCGATGAATTGGTTCATGCTGCAAGTATTGCAAAGTGTCATGCATCCATCCCATGTTCCACTTGAAACCAAAACCAAGTCCACCCGTTGAGGTTTCCCGCGTAACACCGGACCACGCCGTTGACTCTTCCGCGATCATCATGATGCCGGGATGGGTCTTGTATGCAGTAGATGTGGCTTCTTGTAAAAGGGCCACTGCTTCTAAATTTTCACGTCCACCATTTTTATTTGGTAGCCACTCACCATCTTCTCGGGAATAATCCAAATACAGCATTGAAGCAACCGCATCCACCCGCAAACCATCGATATGAAATTCGGTTAACCAATATAAAGCGCTAGCGACCAGAAAGTTACGCACCTCGTTGCGGCCAAAGTTAAAAATTAGGGTGCCCCAGTCAGGATGTTCGCCCAGACGCGGATCTGCATGTTCATACAATGCGGTTCCATCAAATTTTGCCAGCGCCCATTCATCCTTAGGAAAATGTGCTGGTACCCAATCCAAAATCACGCCGATGCCGGCATCGTGCAGCGCATCAACTAAGAACTTGAACTCATCCGGTGTACCAAAACGAGAAGTTGGCGCGAAAAAAGATGTAACTTGATAACCCCAAGAAGGACCGTAAGGGTGTTCTGTCACCGGTAAAAACTCAACATGGGTAAAACCTAGTTGAACCACATAATCAACTAATTCCGTAGCAAGATCACGATAGCTCAAGCCCAACCGCCACGAACCAAGGTGCACTTCATAAACCGAGACCGCTGATTTCCAAGGTTGAAATTGGATCCGCTCTTGCATCCAGGCTGCGTCATTCCATTGATAAGTGGACTCTTCGACAACGGATGCAGTTAGTGGTGGAATCTCGGTTGCTCGGGCCATGGGATCGGCATGATCAATCCACCTGCCATCGATTCCACAAATCGCAAACTTATATTTACTCCCCGGTCCAAGGTCAGCTACAAAGATCTCCCATAATCCAGATCCGCCAACCCGATGCATTTGGTTGGTATTTCGATCCCAATAGTTGTGATCACCAATTAGGCATACGTCTTGTGCATTTGGCGCCCAGACCGAAAAAGTAGTACCCAGCAAGGCTTCGGCGCTATCACGTTTAACCTGTGCTCCAAGTGCCTTCCATAGTTGTTCATGACGGCCTTCACCAATTAGATGCAGGTCTAATTCGCCAAGGGATGAGTGCGGATTCAAAAAGGCAGCCATAAATTACCGCCGTACCTGGGCAATGGCGGCTACTTTGCCCACTGGGTGGGTTGGGTCTAATTGTATAAAGGTATGCGGATTCCAAATCAAGGTTGTGTTAGCTAAGAGATCTTCTACTTCAAAGTTACCATCTGCAATGCCAAGCGCCGACATATTCCAGTGCACCGTTGTACCATGCGAAAAAGTGGGATCAAGATTTACGACTACCAGGATTAAATCTTTGCCTTCACCTTTTGAATAGGCGATAATCGCTTCTGAATCTGTATCATGAAAAGTTAGATTACGAAGTCGCTGCAAAGCCGGATGGGCTTTACGAATCGAATTTAACTGCGCGATGAAAGGTGCCAGCGTTAAACCTTTTTTTGCCGCTCCTTCCCAATCCCGAACTTTAATTTCATACTTTTCCGAATCTAAATACTCTTCGCCATCTTCCTTAAAAGCATGATGTTCATATAATTCGTAACCGGCATACATGCCCCAAGATGGCGAAAGGGTCGCGGCAAGAACAGCGCGAAGTGCAAAGGCCGCTGGATTGCCACTGTGCAAATGGAAAGGATTGATGTCAGGAGTATTTACCCAAAAGTTTGGCCGAAAATATGCACTTGTGCCTTGCGCAACCTCGCGACCGTATTCGGTCAGCTCCCACTTACTAGTGCGCCAGGTGAAGTAGGTATATGACTGATGGAAACCAGCTTTACCGAGCGCATGCATCATCGCGGGACGGGTAAAGGCTTCCGCTAAGAAAAGCACCTCTGGGCTTTCGTCCCGCACGATTGCTAGTAAATCCTGCCAAAAGTTAATTGGCTTAGTGTGTGGATTATCGACCCGAAATATTTTTACACCCTTGGCTACCCAAAGCCGAATAATTCGAAGAACTTCATCCCGGATACCTTCATAATCATCATCAAAATTAATTGGGTAGATATCTTGGTACTTCTTTGGCGGGTTTTCGGCGTAGGCAATGGTGCCATCGGCCCGTTTGTTAAACCATTCCGGATTACTTTTCACCCAAGGATGATCCGGTGATGTTTGCAGCGCCAGATCCATGGCAATTTCCAAGCCATGTTTATTTGCCGCTTTTATAAAATCTGCAAAATCTGCCATGGTGCCAAGTTCTGGCGCGATTGCATCATGTCCGCCATCGGCATTACCGATTGCCCAAGGGACGCCGCAATCATTTAAATTTGCCACCAAACTGTTGTTCTTGCCTTTGCGATGGGCATACCCAATTGGATGAATCGGTGGTAAGTAAAGAACATCAAAACCCATCGCTGCCACGCCCGCCAACCGTTTCGTTGCCGTGACAAAGTTGCCACTTGTTACCGAACCATCAGCGTTTCGAATCGCACCTTCACTGCGTGGAAAGAATTCATACCAAGCCCCAAACAATGCGCGTTCTCGTTCGGCCCGAACGGGGAAGGCTTGCGACTCGGCCGATACGGTTCGATACTGCGAAGTACTGGCTGCCCGAATTAAAAAGTAGAAATCACCAATTTCGGGTACGGTGAAGGATCCTTCATAACGATCAGTGCCGGGCCAAATTTGGGTTAGGGGTGCGCAGTCAACTAAATTGTTTTTTGCGCCAAATAAACATACCTCGGCAGTTAAAGTTTCGTGGCCTTCAATGGTGATGGTTGCCGCAACCGGAATGATTTCGCCGGCAACTGCTTTGACCGGCACAAATTCTCCCCCGAAGTAAACCGCGGGGGAGATATCTGTGATTGGAATTCTGGCGATCAACCCGATCCTTCGGTATTGCCAGCATCTGCAGCTGAGACATCGTGGATACGATACTTAGCCATTGCCGCGCTGACAATACTTTGTTTGATTTCACCTTGCTTCCAAAGTTGCTGCAATACCGCAACCGCGATGGATTCGGCATCGACTTTAAAGTGGCGACGTAGCGCCCCGCGAGTATCGGATAAGCCAAAGCCATCGGTACCTAAGGAGTAGAAGGGCTGGGCCACCCAAGGCGCAATCTGATCCTGTACCGCTCGCATCCAATCACTGACCGCTACCACCGGACCCTTTGCATCGGCCAGCTTCTTGGTGATGTAGGACTGTCGTATCTCATTTGGATTTAATAAGTTATGTCGATCGGTGTCTAAGCCATCCCGGCGAAGCTCGTTCCAAGAAGTTACCGACCAGACAGCTGCATTCACATCCCAGTCATCGGCAAGAAGTCGCTGCGCCTTAAGCGCCCAATTGAGGCCGACCCCGGAAGCTAAAATCTGGGCATTTTTCTTGCGCGAAATTTTAGCTGGGGCGTACAAGTAAATTCCTTTCAGCAATCCAGCGACATCTAGATTCTCCGGCTCGGCCGGATGCACATACGGTTCGTTGTAAACGGTTAGGTAGTAATAAACATTCTCACTATTTTCACCATACATGCGACGCAGACCATCTTTAACAATATGACCAAGTTCAAAGGCAAAGGCTGGGTCATAGGCAACTACCGCTGGATTGGTCGCAGCAAGAAGTAATGAGTGACCATCTTCATGTTGTAAACCTTCACCATTAAGTGTGGTCCGACCAGCGGTTGCACCAACTACAAAACCACGAACCATTTGATCGGCCGCTGCCCAGAAGGCATCGCCAGTGCGTTGGAAACCAAACATGGAATAGAAAACATAGATCGGAATCATCGGTTCATCATGGGTTGAATACGATGAACCAACTGCGGTAAATGATGCCACCGATCCAGCTTCATTAATACCTTCGTGCAGAATTACCCCGGTAACTGACTCCTTATAAGAGAGCATTAATTCCCGGTCGACTGCGATGTACTTTTGTCCATGTGGCGAGTAAATCTTCATCGATGGGAACAATGAATCCATTCCAAATGTGCGGGCCTCATCTGGAATAATCGGAACGATCCGAGCACCAATACCCGGATCCTTCACTAAATCTTTCAACATTCGAACAAATGCCATAGTTGTAGCAATTTCTTGCGTGCCCGAGCCGCGCCGGACGGATTCATAAACCGAGTCTGGTGGCAAAGTTAAAGGACGGGATTTTGCCCGGCGCCGTGGAATCGATCCGCCTAATTCGGCCCGACGTTCGGCCACATACTTTGCTTCTGGTGAATCAGCAGCTGGTTTGTAATAAGGCGGTAAGTACTTATCCAATTTCTCATCTGGAATATCAAGGCGCAGGGTATCGCGAAACTTTTGAATATCTTCCAGCGTCATCTTCTTCATCTGATGGGTGGAGTTACGGCCCTCGAAGTGGGAGCCCAAAGTCCAACCCTTAATAGTCTTGGCTAAAATCACGGTTGGGCGGCCATTTTTTTGTACCGCCGCGGTGTAGGCAGCAAACAACTTATGGTAATCGTGGCCGCCGCGCTTTAAATTCCAAACTTGATCATCGTTCCAGTTAGCAACCATGGCAGCGGTACGAGGATCGCGGCCAAAGAAGTTATCGCGAACGTACTTGCCAGATTCAGCCTTAAAAGTTTGATAATCACCATCAAGTGTTTCATTCATCAACTTAACAAGTGCGCCTTCGCGGTCTTGCGCAAGCAGTGGATCCCAGCCACGCCCCCAGACAACTTTGATCACATTCCAACCGGCGCCACCAAAGATAGCTTCCAGCTCTTGAATAATTTTTCCATTGCCGCGCACAGGTCCATCTAGGCGCTGCAAGTTGCAGTTAACAACAAAGGTCAGATTGTCTAATTTTTCTCGGGTCGCCAGGCCAATTGCACCCAAAGTTTCCACTTCGTCAACTTCACCATCACCTAAAAATGCCCAGACATTTTGATCACTGGTGTCTTTAATTCCGCGGTTTTGCAGGTAGCGGTTGTAACGTGCTTGGTAAATTGCGTTAAGTGGTCCAATTCCCATTGACACGGTTGGGAACTGCCAGAAATCTGGCATCAAACGTGGATGCGGATAAGAGGAAAGTCCGCCACCAGGATGAGAAAGCTCTTGTCGAAAACCATCTAACTGATTCTCGGTTAGTCGTCCTTCTAGAAATGCACGTGCGTACATTCCGGGACTGGCATGACCTTGGAAAAAAATCTGATCGCCGCCACCGGGGTGATCTTGACCACGGAAGAAGTGATTGAAACCGACCTCGTAAAGTGCGGCAGAGGATGCGTAGGTTGAAATATGTCCACCAACTCCAACGCCAGGTCTTTGCGCGCGGTGTACCAACATGGCTGCGTTCCAACGGTTGATTCGACGAATCTTTCGTTCTAAATCTTCATCCCCAGGAAAGGGCGTTTCATGCTCAGGGGCAATTGTGTTGATGTAATCGGTGGTGCGAAGGGCGGAGATTCCAACATTTTTTTCGCGGGCATGTTGCAAAAGATTGAGCATCAAATAGCGTGCCCGCACCGGACCAGCCGCTTTCAGCGTGGCATCAAAGGAGGCGCGCCACTCAGCTGACTCAGTCGGATCGGTATCGACTAGCTGTTCGATGTTGAGATCGGGCATCTCGAAGTTTTCGCTCATGTCCCTATTCTCGCGCCTACTACCCCGTAAGTGGAAATTGGAACGGTGTGAAATTAGGCCAGTTTTCCCCTTGCGCTCAGCGCCGGCATTGGGTGAACTTAGCCCGTGCCAAGACGGATGGGATTTAGCAAGGGTGAGCTCGTATTAGAGGTTGGCAATGACAGTGATTGTGATTCCATACTTCGAGATCAGATCATGGCTATTACTGGTACTACATTTTTAGTGGACGCTACGAGTGAAGTCGTCGATGTGGTGATCTTGTGGTGGCGAGATGGTGATGGTGATTTAGTCGATGAACTTATGGGTGCATTAACATATTTAACCGAGCATGGTTCGATTTGGGTGATGACACCAAAAGCTGGACGCGCTGGTCATGTTGAACCAAGTGAGATTCAAGATGCGGCACCGCTAATAGGACTGAGCCAAACTTCCACAATCGCGCTCGCTCAGGATTGGTGTGCAACGCATCTGGTGGCGCGCAAGGCTGGTAAGCGATAAGTTTCGGCCATGACATTAACTATTGGCCAAGTTGCCCCAGATTTTGAACTTGTAAATCAACACGGCGAGAAAGTTTCACTTTCATCTTTTAAGAAAGAGAAAAATGTTTTACTGATGTTCTATCCATTTTCTTTTAGCGGAACTTGCACCGGTGAACTATGTGCAATGCGCGATGATCTTTCATCTTTTCAAAATGATGATGTGCAAGTTTTAGCAATTTCAGTCGATTCTATGTATGTGCAACGTGTATTTTCAGAACAAGAGGGATATAAATTTCCAGTACTTGCCGATTTTTGGCCACATGGCGAAGTTGCTAGGGCCTATGGCATCTTTGAGGAATCAGCTGGTTGCGCACTTCGAGGAAGCTTTTTGATCGACAAAGAAGGTACTCTTCGTTGGGAAGTAAAAAATGGTTGGGCCGCGCGTAACAATGATGATTACAAGGCAGCGATCGCTGCTTTATAAGCACGATTTAGTAAATTGCAGCGTCGTAAGTTAAGATTTGACTCTGCAATACCGGGTGGCTAGCTCAGTGGTAGAGCGCCTCGTTTACACCGAGGATGTCGGGGGTTCGAAACCCTCGCCGCCCACGTTTATTTCGATGTTGGACCAATGCCAATTCAATCCCTTTCTTGTATAGGTAAGCCTTTTGGCATTAAGTAAGGACTCACCTAAACTTAAATCTTGGCAACTAAACACAGTGGGGGGTACACGCAACAATGAAAGCAGCCGCTAGCGATCAGCGTTCCATCCTTGATATTGCCCGCTTTGATCAGCAGACCACATCACTTCGCCACAAAGTCGCCAACTTGCCGGAATTAGCTGAACTAGCAAGCACAAATGTGAAAGCCAACAACACCCGCGATCTACGCATCGCCGCCCAAACTGAATTGAGCGATGTTAAACGTGAACTATTGCGGGCCGAAGCCGATGTTGAACAAGTTGAGTCTCGAATTACTCGTGATGAAACCCGTCTGAATGCCGGAAATTCAACCCCAAAAGAGTTAGAACAGTTGCAGCATGAAGTTGGCACCCTCGGCGTACGCCGGGCAGAGCTAGAAGAGATTGAATTAGAAATTATGATGCGGGTAGATGTAATCAATGAACGCATTACAACGCTGAAGAATGAAGAAGCCACGCACTCTATAATCATCACCGACCTAGAAGTTCGGATAGAGAACGCACTGGCAACTTTTAATAATGAGTTGGAACGAATTACCAAAGAACGTGCTGAAACAATTAATGGAATTGAACATACCTTTGTGGAACTTTATGAAAAACTCCGGGCCAAATCGGGTGGAAATGGTGCCGCCGCCTTAGTTGCCGGTATTTGTACCGGTTGCAACCTTTCCATCAACGCCGTTGAATTGAAGCGAATGGCCGATATTGCCGAGGATGAGATTGTGCGCTGTGAAGAGTGCCGCTGCATCTTGGTGCGTGGAGCCTAAATAAGTGGCTAGACATTTTTCCTTGACCGCTGACGGCGGCTCGCGTGGTAATCCTGGACCTTCTGGGTATGGCTCGGTAATTGCCGAAAACAGCAAAATTGTGGCCGAGCTCTATGATTTTATTGGAGTTGCCACAAACAATGTTGCTGAATATCGGGGATTGATTGCTGGCTTAACCGCCATAAACGAAATTGATGCCACCGCCACCGTAACAGTGAAAATGGATAGCAAGTTAGTTGTTGAACAAATGTCTGGTCGTTGGCAAATTAAGCATGCCGATATGCGCAAATTGGCGCAAGAAGCCCGATCTGCCCACAATCCGACATTGGTTACTTATACCTGGATTCCGCGCGATGAAAATTCGCATGCTGATCGCTTAGCCAACAAAGCACTTGATCAAGAAGCTGGCGGTGGGAAAGTTGCCTACCAACAGCAAAACTATTTAACTGAGCGTCTGTTAAGCACCGAAATTGCAACCACGATTTTTCTCATCCGCCATGGCGAAACAATTTTAACTCCATTTAAAAAGTTCTCCGGTGACGGCCCACTTAATCCAGAGCTGACGCAAATGGGGCTAGAACAAGCCGAAAAAGTTGCCCAAGCCGTCGCCCAATTTAATCCGGAAGTAATTATCGCCTCGCCGCTACGAAGGACAACGCAGACCGCCGAAGCGCTAGCGCGGATAACTGGATTACCAATTGTCTTTGATGCCGCTTGGATCGAATGCTCCTTTGGAATTTGGGATGGCTTATCGATAGAGGAAGTGAATGAAAAATATCCAGCAGATTATCAAGCCTGGATTTCTTCTACTGGTTTTGCCCCTCCGCAAGGTGAGTCATATGACAGTGTTGCAATCCGGATCGATGCCGCTCTTGACCAAATCGCTGCGCAATACCCAGGTCAAAGAGTTGTCGTGATTACTCACAATGGAACCATTAAGTCTGCGGCGAAGATTGTTGTAAAGGCACCCGCTGAATCTATATTTCATATTGATGTTTCGCCCTGTTCCATCACCACCGTTTCGATCTGGCCGAGTGATGGTCTACGCGCACTTCGCTCTTTGAACGAGCAATCCCACCTGCGCTAATTATTTTTTAATTACTCGGTAACTTGAAAGGGTTGGATCACAGGCATAAGCAATTCGAACGCCCGCTTTTTGACTTGCCGCTAACCCAACAATAATCTGCTCGGTCAATACTTCACCAGGGGCAACAACGGCAACACCTGGGGGGTAAGGTGCAATTAAATCAGCGCTAATTCGCCCAATTGCAGCGCTGGCTGCAATATTTTCGGTATCGGCAAAGTAAGCATCCCGAATCGACATTCCAACTTGTGGAATCACCGACCAACTGAGTGCGGTCTGGGTTGGCCGCGGTGCTGACTTAAGTTTTTCTAGAATCGGCAGTAAAGCAGCGCTAAGTCCTTTAAAATCTTGTGCATTATCGGCCAGGGTTGCTAAAAATACAATGGTGTCTTGATCCGCCATTTCAACTCGAATACTTACTTTCTCTAACTCCCGTTCTACATCCACCCCAGAGAGCCCAAGCACATTTGCCCGCAACACAATCTTGGCTGGATCAAAACGGCCGACCGGAAAATCGCTGGTATTTAAAAAAATTGGTGCTGGAAAATGTTTTTGCAACGAAGCTTTAAATTCATCCACGAGCGTCACCAGCTGGCCAGTTAAGGTTTCCCCTTGGGTCTGCAACAGCGCTCGGCAACCATCAATTGATGCAAGTGGAGCACCGGCGGGGGATGTCGTATGGGTTGTTTCAAAGCTCTGTTCAATCCGCGCCAGATTTAGCAGTTTTCCTTGCGCTAGCAACAGCGCCGATGCACTGTAACCGGGCAATGCTTTATGAACACTAGTAATTAAAGCATCCGCCCCCAGTTGCAAGGCATGTGCCGGCAACGCTTTATTAAAACCAAAGTGCGCGCCCCACGCCGCATCAATAATTACCGGAATTAAATGCTGGTGTGCCTTTGCAATTAACCCAGCCAAATCTGAAACGGTTCCTAAGTAACCAGGCTCGGTCAGCAACAACGCAATTGGTTTTTGGGCGATCACCCGTTCAAGTTCTGCTACCGAAATTCCAGTTGGCACACCAGTTGCCGTATCTATTTCTGGTGTTAACCAAATCGGTTCCAACCCAGTAAGCACCAACGCACTTAACACCGATCGGTGTGCGGTTCGCGAAAGTGCAACCTTGTCACCCGGTTTTCCCAGCGCCAAGATGATCGCTTGGTTGGCATGGGTGGAACCACCCGTCGAAAACCTTGCGTAATCTGCGCCCCACAGTGATGCGGCTAACGCTTCTGCTTTCTTTAAAGTTCCCTGAGTTAACTTGATCTCATCCAGCCCTCCATACAAAGGTGTATCTGAATCAACTACTGCACCCAGGCCAGCATCTAACCGATGCGCCTTCTGCTTGTGCCCTGGAATCGTAAACGCGGTGTGTCCGCGCTCGAAGTAAGTTAGATATGCATCTAACAAAGGTGCGCTATCTCTTAACTCCGAGTTCATGTGCTCACCCTAACTTCTCGGCCAGCATCTTGGAAATAAGGGCTTAGACTTTACCCATGACAACACTTACCGCATTGACTCAAGAGCGTCGGTTGGTTACCGCTATCCCGGGACCAAATTCTCTAGCTGCGCTACAGCGCCGCAGTGAGGCGACATCTGGGGGACTAGGTTTGTCTTTTCCGGTTGTAATCGAGCGCGCAAGTGATGCAATCTTGCTGGATATCGATGGCAACCAAATTATTGATTTTGGTTCTGGCATCGGTGTTACCAATGTTGGAAACTCGGCCCCGCGCGTAGTTGACCGCGTGATCGATGCCGTACAGGCATTTACTCATACCTGTTTTACGGTTGCGCCATACCTGGGTTACATCGAAGTGTGCGAAAAATTAAATGCAATGATGCCCGGAACTTTTAAGAAAAAATCTATCCTTGTTAATTCCGGCGCCGAAGCGGTAGAAAACGCTGTAAAGATCGCCCGCCACTACACCAAGCGTCCAGCCATTGTTGTCTTCGAACACAGTTACCACGGTCGAACCAATCTGACGATGGCGCTTACCGCAAAAAATATGCCATACAAAGAAGGCTTTGGCCCATTTGCCCCGGAAATTTACCGAGTGCCGATGCCGTACTCCTTCCACTGGGTGGGCGACTTGGCAACAATTACTAAAGATGCAATTGAAATGGTCACTAGCAAGATTGATAAAGAAATCGGTGCCCACAATGTGGCCGCAATTTTGATCGAACCGATTCAAGGCGAAGGTGGATTTGTAGTACCGCCTAAGGGTTTCTTGCCCGCACTTTCCAAGTATGCAACTGAAAACGGCATTCTTTTTATTGCCGACGAAGTCCAAACTGGTTTTGCCCGCACCGGCCATATGTTCGCGATCGAACAGGAAAATGTGGTCCCGGATATGGTCGTCACTGCCAAAGGCATCGCTGGCGGACTTCCACTTGCCGCTGTGACTGGCCGGGCCGAAATCATGGACTCAGTTCATGTTGCCGGTCTTGGTGGCACCTATGGTGGAAATCCAATTGCATGTGCGGCAGCCCTTGGCGCGATGGAGACAATTGAAGAAGAAAAGTTGGTTGCCCGGGCAAATCACATCGGTGAAATTTTGGGGGATGCCTTGCGTGCCATGCAAGCTAAATACCCCGTGATCGGTGAAGTCCGTGGACGAGGTGCGATGCAGGCGATTGAATTAGTCGAGCCCGGAACCAAGATTCCTAACCCAGCGGCGATGAGTGCAATTGCAAAGTACTGCCATAGCCAAGGCGTGCTGGTTTTGACCGCTGGCACTTATGCCAACGTGGTGCGCTTCTTGCCTCCACTGGTAATGACCGATGAACTGTTAAAAGATGCCCTTAGCGTTGTAGATGCGGCGTTAGCTTCGCTCTAACCGCCCAACGCAATCCCATCGCACCTTGGATCAGATCCAAAGGCGTAACTTCCATCGGGTAACACCTCCAGCAACTGCGTTGCCGATCCGTGTCCCCACGCTGTCAAGGGTTTAACATCGTGACCTTTAGCAATTAATTGATCCAGCACTGAAACTGCAACTCGATCTTCAATCTCTAAGACACCTGACCCAGTTTCTTCCGCCGAGCTTTGGCCAGCTGCCTGCAAATGCTGCCAACGCGGTGCCTCCACCGCTTCCTGCACATTCATTTTCAAATCAATCACATTCACAATCAACTGCAAATTAGTTTGTACTTGAATATTTGCACCCGGTGTTCCACCCACTAGATACAAGGACCCATCAGAACGAGTAGCGGTAAAAGCGTTCAAAGTATGTGCTGGACGCTTGCCTGGTGCCACGATGTTGGGGGATTGCGGGTCCAGGGAAAACCCAGTCAATCGATTATTTAACAAGATGCCGGTACCGGGAATTACCCACGAACTTCCAAAACCATGGAAAACCGATTGGATCCAGGAAACCGCATTACCTTGCGAATCGCAGACTAAAAAGTAAGTGGTATCGCTACCTTCTGCAACTGGTGCAATATCGCCATTAATTTTGTTCATATCAATTTGGGCACAACGTTCATCAACATTTTGCGTTGCCAAGATTTTTTCGACATTTACTTCAATAAATTCTGGGTCCGCCAATATCGCATTGCGATCGGCAAACCCAGCCTTTTTAGATTCGACCCCTATATGAATTCGATCTGCTTCACTCAAATTTGCGATATCAAACCGTTCGTTTATTAATAACTCTTCCAGCAGGATCATTCCTTGAGTTGGAGGAGGTTGGCCGTAAATGGTGATGTCCCGGTATTTAATTGATAGCGGATCCAACACTCGCGTTGTGTGATTTTTAAGGTCGACTTTATTAAACCAACCTTCACTGCCAGCAATTAATTTCGCAGCGATCTCGCCTTCATAAAAAGCCGAGCGTCCCAAAGTTGCAATTAAGCGAAGCGACCTTGCCAAATCTTGCTGCACTACAAGATCACCAACCTTGGTCGTCGCATCAATTCCCATACTCTCGAAAACTTTCGTATCTGGTGCGATCGCAAGGTGGTTGGCGATTCTGCGGACAAACCCACTGTTGGCGGCAAAACCATTTTCAGCATACTCAATTGCTGGCGCTAATAATTGATCCATTGGCAACTTGCCATAACGAGCATGAGCTTCAAACCAGGTAGAAATTAATCCCGGAACAGTGCCGGATTTGTAGCCATGAAGCGGAATTCCATCAGCATAAGCTTCCGGCGTAGCGGCATGTGGTGCTTCACCGCTACCGTTAATGGCCAGGTTGGTCTTATTTGCAGCGTGATGTGTAACTAAGAAAGCATCGCCGCCTAGATGAGATGCACCAGGCTCTACAACACACATCACCGCACTTAGCGCGATGGCAGCGTCAATAAAGCTGCCACCCTGCTGCAAAATCCCAATGGCAACAGCTACCGCCAATGGCTGACTTGCCGCGGCTCCGCCACTTTTCGAATAAACGACGCTCCGCCCAGTTTGCATCGAGTAACTGTTGCTCATTCCAACCCAGAATTCAAACTCAATTTGCGCCCGCTTGGAAGGAGCCCTAAAATTTGCGAAAGTTAAGGGGAGTACCTTGCTCGGCATCTTCGTCAATACGGATAGAGATATCCCGGAGCTGCGACCACTGTGTGGTTGAGGGAGACCTTGGCATAGCTGGCCCCTTTAACGAATAGGAAAATTTCATGGACGTAACCCTTTTAACCTGGGCGCTCGTAATCGGCGTGATCATCGCACTTATAGTCGTTGATCTACTGACGGTTAGCCGTAAACCACATGAAGTGATGTTTAAAGAGGCCGCCACTTGGTCTATCTTCTACATCAGTGTTGCGATCGCCTTTGGCATCTGGGTCTGGCAAACCGCCGGTTCCGTCTATGGCACCGAGTACTTCGCCGCCTACCTCGTAGAAAAATCCCTTTCAGTAGATAATCTTTTCGTATTTATTATTATCTTGGCTCAGTTCAAGGTGCCATCTATTTACCATCAGCGGGTCTTGATGTTTGGTGTCATTTTGGCACTTGTATTACGCGGAATCTTCATCGCAGTTGGCGCAGCAGCACTCGCCGCATTTAGTTTTACTTTCGTAATCTTTGGTGCGATTTTGATTTGGACCGGTGTCGGCCTATTCAAGCATTGGGACGAGGATCCATCACCTGAAGACAATATTTTAGTTCGTGCCATCAGAAAACGCGTTGCGATGACCGATGAATACGACGGCTCAAAGATATTCACTCGCATAAACGGCAAGCGCATCGCAACCCCAATGTTTTTAGTGATGATTGCAATCGCCTCCACAGATCTACTCTTTGCCCTGGACTCAATTCCGGCTACTTTCGGTGTGACCCAAGAGCCATTCTTAGTATTTGCCGCCAACGCCTTTGCCCTCCTTGGCTTGCGCGCGCTGTACTTCTTGCTCAAAGGCCTGCTAGACAAGTTGGTCTATTTGTCTCTTGGCCTTTCAATTATCTTGATGTTTATCGGCGTCAAATTAATCCTGACCTACCTACACGAAGTTTGGGTTGAGATTCCAAAGATTCCAACCATTGGCAGCCTAATCGTTATTGCTCTAATTCTGACCGTTTCTACGGTAGCGAGCCTTATTAAAGTCAAGCGTGATCCAACTGCTATTGCCCATGCGGGCCGCGTAACCGCTGGTCCTGACGAAAAAGAATTTCCTTCCACCAGGTAGACGCCGTATCCTTAATGCAAGAAGAGTCGCCCGGATCACCGCGTTGACGTTAGTTCGCTAGCTGCACCGAGGAAAGTCCGGACTTCACAGAGCAAGGTGGTGGGTAACTCCCACCCGGAGCAATCCGCGGGAACAGTGCAACAGAAAGCAAACCGCCAATAGCAATATTGGTAAGGGTGAAACGGTGGTGTAAGAGACCACCAGCGATTGCAGTAATGCAGTCGGCTAGGTAAACCCCGCCTGAAGCAAGACCACGCAGTTGGCGCTTGAGAGCTGCTCGCTCGAGTCAACGGGTAGGTTGCTTGAATCTGTAAGCAATTACAGATCTAGATGGATGGTGATCGGCTTAGATTTGCGAGAGCAAATGTGAGTTACAGGATCCGGCTTATAGGGCGACTCTTCTTTTAACAAAGTTGGTTTTACTTGGAGTGATCTATTGCTAGCACGATCAGGTGTAATTTTTCACGAAAACATATATTTCATAGCAATTTATTAATTTT
>Ga0209284_10001684_pt1 | contig 32993 bp, 31 predicted proteins | sample FRY03_FD_187211 | JGI IMG/M metagenome (GOLD analysis project Ga0209284, IMG submission 187211) | Freshwater microbial communities from Lake Fryxell liftoff mats and glacier meltwater in Antarctica - FRY-03 (SPAdes) (version 2) | ecosystem: Environmental > Aquatic > Freshwater > Ice > Glacier... | reverse complement strand
CCTCGAATCCTACTACAACACACAGAGGAAACACTCCTCCCTCGGCTACCAAACACCCGCCGAGTTCGAGGCTCAATACAACTCACTCAACTAACCAACAAACGGTCCAGAAATCGATTGCATCTCACAGGACCGCCCGGCCTGCCCCGCCGAAGCCTCGGGCGAAGGAGGGAGGTTGGTCCCTGCCTTGCCCGACCGACTTGAGAATAGACCTGAACGGCACGTGGTTATGAGTTACGTCGTTGATTCTGAACGAGAAAAATCCGGCCGCGCGAAACTCCCCCGTAGCTGCGTTGGTGACAACGCGGGTGGCTAGACCGCGATCACCGGCGAAACTGCCCGCGTTGTCACCAACGCAGCTACGAAGCGACCGCCCCCTACCAGGCCTGGAGTCGGTCTTAACCATGTGCCATTCAGGATAGACTTTTTCACCCGGTTCGGATCCCGCATCCACCAAGGCCTTCCCCCGGGCGACGGCCAGAACCAAAGCGAGAATCGGGTAGGGGCAGGGATTGAACCTGCTCCCCACACACCACCGGATATGCGGGGCCGCATCCGGCGGTTCCGGAACGTCAAGCGACCTCTCTTCCGCTCATGGCTGTAACACAGGTTTCGCGTCGAGGGGTCTGTTTTTCGCAATTCTTCGAGCCGCAGGTGTTCCGGGCGGAAGTGCGGGGAACCTATGATATGGGGGGCGGGGAGCTGCGCGGTCAGTTGGGTGCGATGATTGAGGTGTGGCGGGGAGGGCGGGGAGATGGCTGGCGAGGATGGGTGGACGTTGCTCCCCCGCGCTGTCAAGCCAGCCTCGACCGGGCGGTGTCCCGTCGTCGCCTACGGCTATGCCGGGGCGCGGCCAGTCACCGCACTCCGGGGGGAGAGGAGTTTTATTTGCGCCCCACTTGTCCCGAGCCTAGGGCATCTCTGGAGGCCTGCCGCAAAAGCCTGCCGCAAAAAACAACGGATGCCCGGCCCACGGTCCGTAGTGACCGGCGCTGCGGAGCTTCCCGCCAACAACACAAAACACCATGGCTACACCGGAACCGAAAGAGAAGATCAAGGAGATGAACTCGCACATCGAGCAGTTCAAGCAGATGTCCTTCCGGGCCAAGGCCCGGATTGAGCGGCTGGCGGAGTTGTCGATGGTCATTGAGGACGAACTCAAGATGAAGGAATTTGCGGATCGGGTGACGGCCCTCTTCAGCATCTCCAATCAGTTTGAGGACGGGTTGGAGGCGCTCATCTCGGACTACGAGATCGAGCGCAACCGGATCAGCAACGAGGAGCTTTAGGGAGGGGCAGCAGCTTTGCTCGGACGGACGGACGCCAGGGAGCTGGCCGGGGTATGGGTCGGAGGCCATGGGCTCAAGCTCCGCTGGGGCAGGAAAGCAGCTTGCTGTCCCCGCCGCTGAGATTCTCGTTTCAAGCTGCATCACGGGTTGGCTGGCGGGGATCCTCGAATCCTTGGTGAGCTGGACGGCAGCGGGACGCAGCCGCTCCCTTAGGCCGCGCCACCCCAAGAGGTCCAAGCTCCTCCGGTCTCGGGTCGGGACCTCATTCTTTTACCTTCACTTTACACACGGCCCGGCGGGCTGGGGGTAGTCTCTTCGTCAACAGAGCGAACGAGACTGATGAAGCGATCAACATTTTTGAAGCAGGCCTGCCTGGTGGGTGGGGGATCTTTGGTGTGGCTACCGAAGGGTTGGGGACACGATGTGCTGCCTCATGGGCCTCACGGCCATGATCATTGGTTTCTGCCGTATGTGCGGCCGATGCCGATCCGGCCACGGGTGAGTGTGCCGGTGGAAGTGCGGCGGGTGGAGGCGATGGCGAAGATTGTGGGGCAGAAGGCGCGGACGACCTTGACCATCGAGTTTGCGAATCCGGACCGGAGTCGCCCACAGGAGGGGCAGGTGCTGTTGCCGGTGCCGCACGGGGCGATTCTGGATTCGTTCACGCTGGAGGGGGTGAAGAGGAACATCGCGGCGGAGATCCTTCCGCGGGAGGAGGCGCGGCGGATCTATGACGGGATCGTGGCGCAAATGAAGGATCCGGCGATTCTGGAGTTTGCGGGGATGGGAGCGGTGCGCTCGGGCGTGTTTCCGGTGCCGGCGGGTGGGACGGCGCGGATCGAGATCAGCTATGAGGAACTGCTGTCGGCGGATGGGGCGCGGGTGGACTACGTGCTGCCGCGTTCGGAGTCGCTGGACTATCGGGTGCAGTGGAGTTTGAAAGTGCATTGGACGATGAAGGAAGGGGTGGCGACGGTCTATTCACCGTCGCATCCGATCGACACCAAGCAGCGGGGGAACCGGGTGGAAGTGACTGCGGCGGGGGCGATCAATCCCGGGGCGTTCCGTCTTTCCGCCCTGCGGGAGGGACGGGGGAAGGAGCCGGTGGCGTCGTTCCTGTCGCATCCCGATGAGAAGGGGGACGGCGGTTGGTTTTTGCTGCTGATGACGCCGCCGAAGCGGGCGGAGGGCGAGGCGAAGTTGAAGCGGGAGGTGAGCGTGGTGCTGGATCGGTCCGGGAGCATGGCGGGCGAGAAGCTAGACCAGGCCCGGGCGGCGGCCTTGCAGGTGATCGAGGGATTGCACGAGGGGGAGTTCTTCAACCTGATTGTTTATAACGAATCGGTGGTGAAGTTCTCGGAGCGGCCCTTGGTGGCGAGTCGGGACAATGTGTTGAAGGCGCGGGCTTTCATCAATGGGATCCGGGTGAGCGGGGGGACGAACATTCACGGGGCGCTGAGTGCGGCGGTGGAGCAACCGGCCATGAAGGGGGTGATCCCGATCGTGCTGTTTCTGACGGATGGACTGCCGACGATCGGGGAGACTTCGGAGAAGAAGATCCGGGAGACCATTGCGGCGAGAAATGTGGCGAAGCGCCGGATCTTCACCTTTGGGGTGGGGGTGGATGTGAACACGCCGCTGCTGTCGCGACTGGCGGACGACAGCCGGGCCACGGCGAGCTATGTGTTTCCGAAGGAGAGCGTGGAGGTGAAGGTGGCGAAGGTCTTTGCGCGGCTTTCGGGTCCGGTGCTGGGCTTGCCGGTGTTGGAGGTGGTCGATGGAAAGGGCCAGGTCGTGCCGGGGCGGGTGGATGATGTGATTCCGAATCGGTTGCCGGACTTTTTCAGCGGTGATCAGATCGTGGTGACCGGTCGCTACAACGGGCAGAAGCGCTTGCAGTTTCGCTTGAGCGGAGAGGAGGAGCGGAGTTTCCGATTTGGGTTCCAGCCGGACCAGAAGCGCCATCCTTTTGTGCCGCGGCTTTGGGCGACGCGGAAGATCGCCATCATGACCGAGGCGCTGCGGGATTTGGGGGCGGATGGCTCGCTGGGGGGGCTCACGGGGGATCGGGTCGATCGGAATGATCCACGGGTGAAGGAACTGGTGGATGAGATCGTGCGTCTTTCGACGCAGCACGGAATCCTCACCGAATACACCGCCTTTCTGGCGCGGGACGGGGAGGTGTTTGAGCCGGTGGCGCGTCAGAACGAGATCGCGGTGGAGAACTTTGTGACGCGGGCCTTGCAGGACCGGAGTGGGGCAAAGGCGGTGAACCAGGATGCGAACCTCTGGGCGCAGAAGGAGGCGTTCTGTGCCAACGCGCACAACACCTACCTAAATGCGGAACTGAAGGAGGAGGGGGTGAGCAACGTGCAGCAGGCGGCGGACAAGGCATACTACAAGAAGGGAGACAACTGGGTGGATGCCGAGCTGGCCGCGGAGTCGGATCAGGCGGTGGTGGAAGTCGCGGTGGGGACCGAGCCGTTCAAGGTGCTCGTGGATCGGCTGGTGGAGACGCAGCGGCAGAGCTGCCTGACGCTCGGCAACAACCTGGAAATCGTGATGGACGGCAAGCGCTACCGGATTCGGTAGGGCGCATGAATTTGGAGAACTCAACTCAAGCAAAACAAAAAAAATGAAAATGACAAGCAAATGGATGGGCCTCGTGGCAGGCGGAATGACAGCCCTGATGGGGACAACGGGGGCGATGGCCCGCAAGGTGGCGGAGGCTCCCGTGGCCGCGCCGACGGACCAGCCTGCGGAAGGGCAGGCGAAGGTGCAGCTGGCCATCCTGCTCGACACGAGCGGGAGCATGAGCGGATTGATCGAGCAGACCAAGACGCAGCTATGGCGGATCGTGAACACCTTCATTGATGCCAAACAGAACGGGCAGGTGCCTTTTGTGGAAGTGGCGCTGTATGAGTATGGCAATGACGGGTTGAGCGGGGAGACGCATTGGATCCGGCAGATTCAACCGCTGACGCGGGATCTGGATCAGGTGAGCGCGGATCTGTTCAGCCTGCGCACGAATGGAGGGTCGGAGTTTTGCGGAGCGGTGATCGAGCGGGCCACGCTGGACCTGAGTTGGGATTCCACGCCGGGAGTTTACAAGGCGATTTTTGTGGCTGGCAACGAGGCGTTCACGCAGGGGCCGATCGATGCGGGCAAGAGCTGTCAGGCGGCGATTGCGAAGGGGATCATCGTGAACACCATTCACTGTGGTGGGGAGCAGGAAGGGGTCGATGGCGGCTGGAAATCCGGGGCGATGCTGGCGGACGGGAAGTTCATGATCATCGATCACAACCAGGCCGTGGTGCACATCGAGGCGCCGCAGGACGCGGAGATACTCCGGCTCAACACGGAGTTGAACAAGACCTACATTCCGATCGGCGCGGTGGGCCGGGAGAAATTGGAGAACCAGAAAGTGCAGGACGACAACGCGATTGCCAACGCGGAGTCTGGGGCGGCGGTGCAACGGGCGGCCTGCAAGTCGAGCAAGAATTACTGGAACGGCAACTGGGATCTCGTTGACGCCTGCAAGGCGGAGGGCTTCAAGTGGGCGGGGTTGAAGGAGGAGGAGTTGCCGGAGGAGATGAAGAAGCTCGATGAAGCGGGGCGCAAGGCCTACGTGGCGAAGAAGGAAGCGGAGCGGAAGTCGATCCAGGCGAGCATTCAGAAGCTGAATGAGGAGCGTGAGGCCTTCGTGCTGGAGAAGCGCAAGGAGCAGGGGGAGGGAGTGGACAACACCCTCGACAAGGTCGTGGTGAACACCGTCCGGGAGCAGGCCGAGAAGAAGGGCTACCAGTTCGAGAAGTAAAGCGGAAGCTGTGTGGAGAGCCGCGCGAGTGGCTCGATCGGCAGAGGGGAGTGGGTCCCCTCTGCCGATTTCCCACAAAAGAGGAACACTCAATGCCGAACCATCCGTCGCCAAGGCTATGGATGGCAGGCTAAGGAATTTTCAATGTCGAAGGGAAGCCGAGGATCGTTCTTTTTGACTGCGAGGGGCTGAAAATACTGTTAGATTGCTGAAAGCAAATGGATCAACCGACGATACTGGTGGTGGAGGATGACGCGGCGGTGCGGCAGGGGATTGTGGATGCGCTGACCTTTTCCGGGTATGCGGTCATCTCGGAGGCGGATGGTTTGGCGGGGCGGGCCACGGCTTTGCGGGCGCGGTATCAGCTGTTATTGCTGGATTTGGTGATGCCGGGCTGCAGCGGGTTTGAGGTGTTGGAGGCGTTGCGGAAGGAGCGGCCGGGGCAGCCGGTGATCATTTTGTCGGCGCGTGGGGAGGAAGGGGACCGGGTGAAGGGTCTGAAGATGGGGGCGGATGACTATGTGGTGAAGCCCTTCAGTGTGCGGGAACTCTTGGCGCGGGTGGATGCGGTGCTGCGGCGGACCACGGAGGACCGGCGGCGGTGGAGGCGCATGAGGTGAATGGGGCGAAGGTGGATTTCGCGAGGCGGGAGGTGCGGTTTGAGGATGGGACGCGGGAGGAGCTTTCGGAGCGGGAGGCGGACCTGCTGCGGTATTTGGTGGCGCAAGCGGGACGGGCGGTGCCGCGGGAGGAGTTGCTGCGGCATGTGTGGGGGATTGATCCGAAGAACATCGAGACACGGACAGTGGACATGCATGTGGCCCATCTGCGGCAAAAATTGCGCAATGAAGGCTCGCTGGTGACGGTGCGGGGGAAAGGGTATATGTTGGGAACCTGAGATCATGAATCGTCCCTGGGTCATCTGGATTGTGTTGGTGGGCTGCGCGCTGCTCATTGTGGGGGCGTTGGGTCTCTTCACGGATCGGATTGTGGGGATGGAAAGGGAGCGGACGCGGGTGGAGGCGGAGGCGGAGATCGAGGAGCGGGTGCGGCTGGCCTTGTCGCGGATGGATGCGGCGGCTTCGGGGATTCTTATCATTGAGAACCAACGGCCGCCGTTGCATTTTGAAGCGTTTTATTCGCCCGATGACATTCTCACCAATGCCTATCAGAACGTGGGGAAGGAGTTGGTGCTGCGGCCCTCGCCGTTGCTGGAGGAGTGCCCGGAGTTCATTCGTCTGCACTTCGAGATTCGGTCCGGGATGGTGATGAGTTCGCCGCAGGTGCCGGTGGGGAATCAGCGGGATTTGGCGGAGGCCTCGGGGATGGATGGGAAGGTGTTGGATCGGTGCGCGGCAGATTTGGAGGGATTGCGGGCGATGCTGGCGGAGTCCGCGGCGGAGAAGGGGGCGGTGGCGGGGGCGGGGACGAACTTCGAGTATTTGACGATGGCCTGCATGCCGGCGCATTCCGCCTGGAACCGGGTGGAGGTGGCGGAGGTGGAGCAGAAGGCGTCGTGGATGGCGGATCAACGGCAGAAGGACGACAATTCGTTGCAGGAGGAGGCGCAGTATCAGAAGGAGATGAGCTATGTGGAGCAGGGTCGTCGGGCGCAGGTGTTGGAGAAGACGCAGGAGAGGGCGGCGCAGGGGGCGATGAAGAAGGTGCAGTGGGGGAAGAGCGAGGTGGCGGCCGTGCGGGGGGCGAAACCGGCACCGGCGGTGGCCGGGGCGGAGGTGACGACCTTTCGACCGATATGGTTGGGCAGGGAGTTGTTTGCGGTGCGGCGGGTGGTGGACGAGAGCGGGGCGCGGTATCAGGGGATCTGGCTGCAGACGGCGACGTTGAAGGAGTATCTGTTGGAGAGTTCGGAGGACCTTGTGCCCAAGGCGGATTTGTCGCCGGTGAAGGCTTTGGTGGTGGAGTCGCTGGAGGGGGCTTTTGATATCGGCTTGGCGACGTTGCAATCGGAGCCGCGGGCTTTGGTGACCCTGCCTTGGCGGCTGGAGGCGGGAGAGACCGTCGCAGTGAAGCCGTTTGCGTGGACGCCCCTGCGGATCTCGTTGCTGCTGGGGTGGATAGCGGTGATTTTGGCGCTTTTTGCGGCAGCGGCGTTGTTGCGGGGGGTGATGAAGATGAGTGAGCGGAGGGCGGCGTTTGTGTCCTCGGTGACGCATGAATTACGGACACCGCTGACGACGTTTCAGCTCTACTCGGACATGCTCGCCGGGGGGATGGTGAAGGATGAGGAGAAGCGGCAGGGGTATCTGGATACGCTGTGTTTGGAGGCGGGGCGGTTGAATCACCTGATCGAGAACGTGCTGGCTTACTCGCGGATCGAGCGGGGGAGTGCCCGGGCGAAACATGAGAAACTGTCGGTGGGGGATTTGCTGTCGCGCTTTGAGCGGCGGGTGCGGGAGCGGGTGCAGCAGGAGCAGGGGGCGATGGAGTTCTGCTGTGGGGAGGACTGTGGCGGGGTGGAGTTGGAGACTAATGTCACGGCGGTGGAGCAGATCGTGTTCAACCTGGTGGACAATGCGTGCAAGTATGGGATGGAGGAGGGCGGGAGTGGTCGGATTTTGTTGAAGGCGGAGGTGGTGGGGCGAAAGGCGCGGTTTTCGGTGTGCGACGAGGGCTGCGGGATTGATCGGAAGGATTTGAAGAAGCTGTTCCGGCCGTTTCACAAGTCGGCGAAGGAAGCGGCGCATTCCAAGCCGGGGGTGGGGCTGGGCTTGGCGTTGAGCCGGCGGCTGGCGCGGGCGCTGGGTGGGGAGTTGGCGGTGGAGAGGCGGGAAGGGGACGGGGCGTGCTTTGTTTTGGAGTTACCGGTGAAGGGTTGTAGGGGGGGCTAAGGAATCGCCGAGTTGTGCGTTTTTGTTCGTAGGTGAGGGATCCCAACATGTTAAAGATCGGGGGCATCTACCACGGTGTAATCGCGGCATTGGTTCTCCTCGCTGGATTGCTGTTGCTGCCGGGGCGGTCGTTGGTTGTGCTCGCAAGGGAGTCCGGATACCCCAACCTCGATCTGGCCGAGGCCAGCAATGCGCGAACGGGACACTATGAGCGGGGGGTGGTCATGTTGAGTCTGAGGCCTGATGGAATTTGGTTGGGGCGCGGGGAGGATACGATCTCCAGAGAGCACCTTGAATATTACCTGAACCTGAGAGGAGAAGAGTGGCGGGCTCGCGGCATCGAACCCTACTTGAAGGTGCGGATCGATGGAGATGAAGCGGCGGGCTATCTGCTTGATGCTGCTGTCACAGCCCAACGACTGGGCTACGGGAGGCTGATGGTCGCGGTCTATGAGACCGAGGTTAGGAACGGACGTTGAGTCGGCCTGAGAAGGCGAAATGATTGGAAATTAGTGACGCTTGCGGAGGGACGTAGATATCCGCTGGAAGTCCGGGATCATGACGGAGGTCGTTGGCGAGCAAGGGGGCGACTGGCGGAGCGAATGGTTCTCGCGCCCCGTCAGGGCGCAGGTTGTGGATGGGGGATCCCCAGGGCGGCGCTCGAAGCTCGCTTGCCCTGGGCTGTGGTGTCCCGGCCCTACAGGCCGATGAAGCATGGTTGGTCGAAGATTGCGGGGCGCGTGGGGAAGCGGATGTCATTGCGCGGGTGAAAACCGCTGGCACATTTTGGGAGGAGGCTTGCGACCCAGTCTTCGCCGGAGGCTACGCCCGGGCAGGCGGGACGGTCACGCCACGGGGGGAGATCGGCTTGGCGGTTGGAAACCGCCGCCACGGTGGGTAGGGTTGCGGCGTGCGGAAGATACTTCATGTCGATATGGACTGCTTTTTTGCGGCGATCGAGGTGCGGGATCATCCGGAGCTGGAGGGGAAGCCGGTGGCGGTGGGGGGGCGGGGGAGGCGGGGGGTGCTGACCACGGCGAACTATGTGGCGCGGAAGTTTGGCTGCCGCTCGGCGATGCCGGCCTTCAAGGCTCTGGAGGCGTGTCCGGAGCTGATCATCATGCCGGTGCGCTTTGATGTGTATCGGGAGGCGTCGCGGAAGGTGCGGGAGATTTTCGGGAGGTTTACAGAGCTGATCGAACCGCTCTCGCTGGACGAGGCGTATTTGGACATTAGTGACCTGAACTCGTCGGGGCGAGCGGTGGCTTGGGAGATTCGGAACATGATTCGGGAGGAGACGGGGTTGACGGCTTCGGCGGGGATCGCTTCGAACAAGATGTTGGCGAAGATTGCTTCGGATTGGCGGAAGCCGGATGGGCAGTTCGAGGTGCGGGAGGAGGAGGTGGCGGCGTTCATGCGGGAGTTGCCGGTGAAACGGCTGCATGGGGTGGGGAAGAAGATGGAAGAGAAGCTGACGGCGCTGGGGGTGAACTCGTGTGGAGATTTGCAGGCGGTGGAGAAGGTGGAGTTGGCGACGCGTTTCGGGAGGTGGGGGCTGGAGTTGTATGAGCTGTGCCGGGGATTGGATGCGCGGCCGGTGCGGACCTCGCGGGTGCGGAAATCGTTGAGCACGGAGCAGACCCTGCCGGAGAACGCGGAGTCGCTGGAGGAGTTGTCGGGGTTGCTGCACGAGCAGATCGCGGAGGTGGCGGAGTCGCTGCGCGAGAAGCATCGGGAGCGGGGGATCAAGTCGCTGGTGCTTAAGCTGAAGTTCGAGGATTTCACACAGACCACAGCGGAGCGGGGGCAGGGGGTGCTGGAGGTGGCGGTTTATGAGGATCTGCTGCGGGAGGCGTGGGCGCGGGGGGAGGGGAAGGCGGTGCGGCTGATCGGGGTGGGGGTGCGGTTTGTGGATGTTTCGGAGGATCCGCAGCTGGATTTGGAGTTGGGCTGAGGCGGGGACCGTGCTTTCCTCGGCTCGTGGAATTCACGGAGATTGACCGGGACGATTTTCGGGCCTTGCTGGAGGAGATCGGGCAGACGCACATGCCCTTCGGGATGTTCGGGCCGAAGGACTATCCGCCGACGGGGGTGCCGATCATCGACCTGCCGCCGGAGTATCTGGCGTGGTTCAAGGAGCGGGGGTTTCCGAAGGGGCGGCTGGGGGAGTTGATGGAGATTGTCTTCGAGGTGAAGCAGACCGGGTCGGACGGGGTGTTTGCGCCGATTCGGCAGGCCAAGGGGGGACGATTCTCCCTGCGGAAAAAAAGAAAAAGAATTGTCACATTTGAGGACGATTCGGACGAATAGGGGCTAAGATAGGACGCTTGGCGGTGTCTTAGTCAACGAGGCGTGTTGACCGGAAGGGAAACGCCGCTTTAATGCTTATTTTATAGCACGATGAAAAAGATGAATTGGATCCTTGGCATGGTATTGGCGGGAGTGGCGCTGGCGGAGGGGGCGGTGGAGAATCCGAAGGGGCAGCGGGAGAAGGCGCAGGCCATGCAGAAGGCTGGGAACTGGAAGGATGCGCTGAAGGTGTATCGAGGGCTGTTGACCGAGGTGGATGATGCGGAAAGCGGGCAGGATTTGGCGAAGGCGGTGGCGTCGTTGAATCAGCTGGGGCGGGTGCCGGAAACGGATGATCTGGTGGAGGAGGCAGTCGCCGGGCATCCGGAGAACTGGCGGGTGTTGGTGCAGGCGGCCAACAATTATCAGGGGGGGCAGCATTGGGGGCAGATCCTGGATGGAACATTTCAACGAGGGGACAATCAGGGCGGAGGGAGGTGGACGCAATCGGGCGATCGCGACCGGGTGCGGGCGATGCAGTTGTATTTGCTCGCTCTGGAGAAAGGTGGGGACGGGATGAAGGACGGGGATCGGGCCGAGGTTATGGAGCGGTTGGTGTCGGCGTTGACGATGGGGCGCATGAATGCGCACACCGTCTGGGCGCTGGCGATGTTGACTCCGCTGGATGAGTTGCCGGACTATGATGACGGGCGGGGGCTATCGAGTGGCTCGGGCGCGCCGGTGGACGATGCGGGGGATCCGCTGTATTTGTCGGTGCCGGAGAGTTGGGAGGCGGCGGGGAGTGACGGGGAGCGGTGGAGGTGGTTGCGGGAGGAAATGCGGCGGCTGGATCCGGGTCGTGCGGCGGGATTGGATTTCGAGCGGGCCAACTTTCTGCGTCAGCACTACGGAGTGACGACCCTGGCGGGATTTGGTTGGTGGGGACAGCAGCAGGGTCCGGGGGAGTCCAAGGGCATTCTCCAGGCGCATACCCTCAAAGAAAACGAGACTCTCGCCAAGATGGCGAACGGGGTGCGGCGATTCGAACTGCGCGAGGACTATCAGTTTATTCCGCTGCTGCGGCGCTTGTCTGAGGGCGAAGCCGGCGTTGCGAACGCGGGGGACACGCTGGTGCAGGTGTTCTTGGATCGGCGGCAGTATGTGCAGGCGGCGAAGGAGTTGCGGGCGGTGATTGCGAAGCACGGGACGGGGCACGAGAAGGCGCGGACCAAGCTGATGGAGCAGATCGTGGGCGACTGGGGCCGCTTCGAGCAGATTCCGATGTTCGGGGCGGGCGACAAGCCGACGGTGCCCTTCGTGTATCGGAATGCCGAGTCGGCGTCCTGTGAGTTGCACAAGATCAAGCTGGATCTGCTGGTGGCAAACATTTTCAGCCACATTGAGGGAAATCCGAGCACCTTGAACTGGGATGAGACGACAGTGGGCGCGGTGGGGCAGAGTCTGGTGCAGAAGGGGGAAAAGAAGTATCTGGGCGAGCGGGTCGCGCAATGGGAGGAGAAGCTGAATCCGCGGAAGGGGCATTGGGACACGCGGAGTGAGATCGAGGTGCCCACGGCGGAGGCGGGGGCCTATCTGCTGAAGGCGACGGCGGGAGACGGCAACGTGTCGTGGATCGTGGTGTGGATTTCGGACTCCGTGCTGCTGCGCCATCAGACCAAGGAGGACATCATCTACTACTTCGGGGATTCGAAGGCGGGCAGTCCCCTGGAGGGGGAGATCGAATTTTTCGGTTACAAGATTCAGAACCGCGAAGGGGCGAAGCGGATCCTGAAGAAGTTTGACGTATTGACGAAGAAGTTTTCGAAGAAGGTCGGCAAGGATGGGGTGCTGCGGTTGCCGCAGGACACCTTTGACATTGAGTATCGTTGGATGGCGGTGGCGCGGGGGGCCGGGGATCGGATGGCGCTGATGGGATTCAACTACCAGCGATGGCAGAGCTATCATTGGCAGGACTACAGGACGGAGCGTTCCTATGGGATCACGGACCGGCCGGTGTATCGGCCGGGGCAGACGGTGAAGATCAAGTTTTGGAGTCGGGCGGCGCGCTATGATCTCGGGGAGGAGTCGATGTTTGCGAACCGCGAATGTGCGGTGGAGATCCACGAGGCGGGGGGCTCGAAAGTGCACGAGGCGAAGGGGTTGCGGACCGACGACTTTGGCGGGGTGGAATTGGAGTTTGCCCTACCGGAGGATGCGCGGTTGGGGCAGTATTATGTGCAGATCACGGGCAAGGTGCCGGGAGGCAACATCAATTTCCGGGTCGAGGAGTACAAGAAGCCGGAGTATGAGGTAAGCGTGGAGGGTCCGAAGACTCCGGTGTCGCTGGGCGAGGAGATCGAGGCGACGGTGAAGGCGACCTACTATCATGGGGCACCGGTGACCGAGGCCAAGGTGAAGGTGAAGGTGCAGCGGTTCAGTCACACCGAGCGGTGGTTTCCCGCGGGGCGCTGGGATTGGTTGTATGGGAAGGGGTATTGGTGGTTCGGGCAGGATTACGACTGGTATCCGGGTTGGAATGGCTGGGGTTGCATCCCGCCGACGCCGCCCTGGTGGGGTGGATCGCGCTGGACGCCGCCGGAGTTGGTCTTGGAGCGGGAGTATGAGATCGGGGCGGATGGCACGGTGAAGGTGAAGATCGACACCTCCATTGCGAAGCTGGTGCACGGCGACATGGATCATCGGTATGAGATCACGGCGGAGGTGGTGGATGCCTCGCGGCGGATGATCGTGGGCAGTGGCAATGTCTTGGCGGCGCGGAAGCCGTATGCGGTGACGGCGTGGCTGGATCGTGGCTATGCGCGGCCGGGTGAACCGGTGACCTTGTCCTGGGCGGCCAAGACTCTGGATGGCAAGGCGGTGAAGGCCTCGGGGAAGGCGATCCTTTACCGGGTAAAGCTGGACGGGGACGGGAAGGTTTCGGAAGAGGAGGTGAAGCAGTGGGAGCAGGAGACGGACGAGAGTGGGGAAGGCAGTCTGGTCTTCGAGGCCCCGGAGCAGGGGCAGTATCGATTCGCGGTGGAGATGACCGACGAGAAAGGGAACAAGGAGGAGGGCGCGATGGTCTTCGTGGTGCGGGGCGAGCAGAATGACGGGCAGGGCTTGCGCTTCAATGATCTGGAACTGGTGCTCGACAAGAAGCATTATGCGCCGGGCGAGACGGCGAAGATTTTGGTGAACGCCAATGAGCCGGGTGCGACGGTGCTCTTGTTCCTGCGCGGGTCGGGGAGCGTGGCGGAGCAGCTGGAGTTGCTGAAGATCGATGGGAAATCGCGGGAGTATGCCCTGAAGCTGGAGAAGCGGGACATGCCGAACACCTTTGTGGAGGCGGTGACCATCGTGCGGGGCCGGGTCGTGACGGAGGTGCGGGAGATTGTCCTGCCACCGGAGAAGCGCCTGCTGAACGTGGAGGTGGTGACGGAGAAGACGAAGTTCAAGCCGCGCGAGAAGGCGCAAGTGACCATTCGGCTGACCGATGAGCAAGGCGAGCCGTTCGTGGGGACGACTGCGGTCACGGTTTATGACAAGAGCCTGGAGTATATTTCCGGGGGCAGCAATGTGCCGGAGATCGGTTCGTTTTTCTGGAACTGGAAGCGGGGGTATTCGCAGGACGCGCTGGGGCATTCGCAGGTGTTGGGCGGGGCCCATTTGGCGAAGCCGAAGGCAGAGCAGATGCAGTATCTGGGGCGGTTTGGCGGGGTGGTGGTGGCTGCGGGATTCGGTAAGGGTGATGGCGGTGGTGGCGGATTTGGATTGGAAATGGCGGATGCGGCAAGGGAAGGTGGGAGACCGGCGGCGCCGATGATGGCGCGGAGTCTTTCCAAGGCGAAGAAGGGAGATGCCTTTGGGGGGGAGGAAGACCAGAACGCCAATGGGGGCGGGGAGGTCCCGCCGGAGGTGATGGTGCGCTCGGAATTTGCGGATCTCGTGAAATGGGCCGGGTCGGTGCAGACGAACGAACGGGGTGAGGCGGTGATCGAACTGGACCTGCCCGACAACCTGACCACCTGGAAAATCAAGACCTGGGGTCTGGGTCGTGGGACCCGGGTGGGTGAGGGCAGTGCGGAGATCATCACCAGCAAGGATCTCATCGTGCGCTTGCAGGCGCCGCGGTTCTTCATCGAGGGCGATCGGGTCACGCTGAGTGCGGTGGTGCACAACTACCATGTGGAGGCAAAGGAGGTGCGGGTGAGTCTGGAGCTGGATGGCGGGACACTGGGCACGGAAGGTGGCTTGGAAAGCGCGGTGGTCATTCCGGCGGGCGGGGAGAAGCGGATCAACTGGACCGCGGTGGCGAAGCAGGAAGGGGAAGTGACCATCCGCATGAAGGCGATTGCCAATGACGATGCGGATGCCATGGAGATGAAGTTTCCGGTGTATGTGCACGGCATGATGAAGACCGAGGCGTGGAGTCGGGCCATTGCGCCGGACGGGAACTCGACGACCATCAAGATCATGGTGCCGGAGAAGCGGCGTCCGAATGAGACGCGCCTGGAGATCCGCTACTCGCCGACCATTGCCACGGCGATGATCGATGCGCTGCCCTATCTGGCGAATTATCCCTATGGGTGCACCGAGCAGACCCTGAACCGGTTTGTGCCGACCGTCATCACGCAGAAGCTGTTGCAAGAGATGCAGGTGGATCTGGCTGCGGTGAAGAACAAGCGGGTGAATCTGAATCCCCAGGAGATCGGGGATCCCGCGGAGCGGGCCGCGCAGTGGAAGCAATGGAAGGAGAATCCGGTGTGGGACAAGGACGAGGTGGACAAGATGGTCCGGGCCGGAGTGAAGCGTTTGCGGGAGCTACAGAATGGCGATGGCGGCTGGGGCTGGTTTTCGGAGTGGAACGAGCAATCCTATCCGCACACCACCGCGGTGGTCGTGAACGGGTTGGTGGTGGCCAAGGAGAATGGTGCGGCCATTCCCGGGGACATGTTGGAACGCGGGGTGGCCTGGTTGAAGCGGCACGAGGAGGTGGAAGCGGAGGAGATTCGGATGTGGAAGAAGCGCAAGGAGCACACCCGACAGAGTGCGGGGGCGATGGACGCCATGGTGCGGGAGATTCTCGGGAAGGCCGGGGTGGATCATGCGGAGATGCTGGGTTTTCTCTTCCGTGACAAGGTGGACCTCCCGGTCTATGCGAAGTGCCTGCTCGGCCTGGAACTGCATCGGGTGAAGCGGAACGGCGATCGTGATGCGGTGCTGCACAACATCGAGCAATTCCTGCAGAAGGACGCCGAGAACCAGACCGCCTATCTGGACCTCGGGAATGGCGGCTACTGGTGGCATTGGTATGGCAGCGAGTTTGAGGCCCACGCCAGCTACCTGAAACTCCTCGCGGCGGTGAAGCCGGACAGCGAGGAGGCGCGGGGTCTGGTGAAGTATCTGGTGAACAACCGGAAGCACGCCACCTACTGGAAATCGACCCGCGACACGGCCTATTGCATCGAGGCGATGGCTGACTATTTGCGGGCCAGCGGGGAGACTGCGCCGGAGATGGAAGTGGAGGTTTTACTCGATGGCAAGACGCTGAAGACGGTGACAATTTCGAAGGAGAATTTGTTCAGCTTTGATGGCACCGCGGTGGTGGCGGGGGACATCCTCGGGGGCGGGGAGCATGTCGTTGAGTTGCGCAAGAAGGGGAACGGGCCGCTGTATGCCAACGCCTATCTTTCGGTCTTCACGCTGGAGGATTTCATCACCAAGGCCGGGCTGGAGGTGAAGGTGGAGCGGAGTTTCTACAAGCTCGTGCCGGTCGAGGCGAGGCAGGCGGTGGCGGGTTCGAAGGGCCAGGCACTGAGCCAGCGGAAGGAGAAATTCGAGCGGGTCCCGCTGAAGACCGGAGACACCGTGGTGAGCGGGGACCTGATCGAGGTGGAGCTGTCGGTGGAGAGCAAGAACGACTACAGCTATCTCGTTTTTGAGGACTGGAAGGCGGCGGGACTGGAACCGGTGGAAGTGCGGAGCGGCTACAACCGGAACGGACTGGGGGCCTACATGGAGCTGCGGGACGAGAAGGTGGCGCTCTTTGTGCGGAGTTTGCCGCAGGGGCGGCACAACCTGAGCTATCAGCTGCGGGCGGAGATCCCGGGGATCTTCAGCGCCCTGCCGACCCGGGCCGAGGCGATGTATGCGCCGGAGTTGAAGGCCAACTCGGATGAGATGAAGATCGGAGTGCGGGATGAGTAGGGTGGTGCCGGTTTGCAACCAAGAGTGTTCGGCATGGTGCATGCTGAACTGGGAATGGACCTCAATGAATGCGGGGCCATTTCTCGCCGAGGCCCCCTTCCAAGAAATTCCAACCGACAATCTCCAAATAAATTTCAAATCCAAGACCAAATCTCAACTGCTGGATCAGCAGCGAGGGTCTTCGATGATGAAGGACCGGTGGACCTTCCTTCTCGTGGCTGATCCTCAGTGTTTTTCCCATCCCGGAGGGATCTCGAACGGTAGGCAAGATGTCTCCGCCACACTCAATCCAGCTTCTTCGGATACTCGCCGGCCTTGATGAGTTTCGCGATGCTTTCCATGACGCGTGGTTTGTCGTCGGGGTAGGTGACGCCGAACCAGGAACTGGTGGTGGGGAGGATGTGGCAGGCTGCCTCACCGGAGGCGATGAGGTTATCGACGGCGGTGGGGATGTAGAATTCCGTTTTCGGTTCGGCGCCGTGAGCTTGGAGAAACTTGACGAACTCCGTTTCGAGTTGCGCGAAGTGTTCGGGAGTGAAGCCCCAGAAGTTCATGGAGACGATGGCGTCGCCGTCGAGGGAGCGCTCCTCGCCGCCGACCGTCTCGCCGATGATCCGGCCCCCCTTGCGGCGATCGATGCCGATGATCTCCTCCACGTCGGAGAGGAGGCCCTTGTCATGCCTGGTGATGCCGCGGTTGACGCCGCCGTGGTCGCTGAGGGTTTTGTCGAGGTAGTAGCCAACGATGCAGGAGGCGACCGGTTTGGCGGAGCAATCGACCCCGGTCAGGAACTCGGCGGCCCGGACATAGGGGTCACGGCCGTAGAAATCGTCGGCATTGATGACCGCGAAAGGTTCGTTGACGACGTCTCTGGCAGCCCGCACGGCGTGGGCGGTGCCCCAGGGCTTGGTGCGGCCTGCGGGGACGGAAAACCCCTCGGGGAGGTCGTCGAGCAGCTGGTAAGCGTAGTCGATCTCGATTTTTCCGGCGAAGCGGGAGCCGATATTCTCCCGGAAGGCCTCCGCGAAATCCTCGCGGATGATGAAAACGACCTTGCCGAACCCCGCCCGAATGGCGTCGAATACCGAGTAATCGAGGATGGTCTCACCGTGGGGACCCATGGGATCCATTTGCTTGAGGCCGCCATAACGGCTGCCCATTCCGGCGGCGAGGACGAGGAGTGTCGGTTTCTGCATGGTGTGGAAATTACTTCCATTATGAGGGAGGACGGCGTCGGTGGCAATGGGAATCTGGGAAGTTCTGAAGGACAAATCACCATTGCCGTCGGGGGGGCGGGGTCATAGTCTCAGACCGTGCCCGACGTGCAAACGAATCAGTCCGATGCGGCCTGCGCCGCAGCTTCCCGCAAGGACCTCGTCCGCAGAACCTTCTACGCGATGATTCGGGCGCGTGCCTTGGAATCGAAGTTGGGGAGTCTTTACAAGGCGGGACAGATCGTGGGAGGCGTGTATCTCGGCAAGGGACAGGAAGCGGTCAGCGCCTCGCTTGGGGCGAGCCTCACGAAAGGCCGGGACATCTTTGCGCCGCTCATCCGGGACCAGGCCGGGCGGACGGCGTTCGGGGAGGATTTGCTCGATGCCACGCGGACCTATCTGGGCTCGGTGCTGGGTCCGATGCGGGGCCGGGACGGCAACATTCACCGTGGTCGGCCTGCGGAGGGGATGCCGGCCATGATCAGCCATCTGGGGGCGCTCATTCCGATGGTGGGGGGCATGTTGATGGCACGGCGACTGCAGGGTCGATTGGAGGGGACGGTGGGGGCGACCTGCATCGGGGAGGGCGGCTCGTCCACCGGGGCTTTTCACGAGGGACTCAACATGGCGGCGGTGGAGAAGCTGCCCTTCGTGCTGGTGCTCGCCAACAACCAGTTTGCCTACTCGACGCCGACGACCGAGCAGTTTGCCTGTGAACATTTGGTGGATCGCGCGAAGGGCTACGGGGTGGCGGGTCACGAAGTGGATGGGACGAACATGCTGGAGTGCGTGGACGTGATCGGCAGGGCGGTGGCGAACGCAAGGGCGGGAGGCGGACCGCAGTTGGTAGTGGCGAACTTGTTGCGGTTGAGCGGACACGGCGAACACGATGATGGCTTCTATGTGCCGGACGCCTTGAAGGACTCGGAAGTGGGGCGGGACTGTCTCGACATCGGAGAGCAGCAGATGTTGGAGGGGGGCTTTTCCACCACGAAAGAGATCGAGGAGTGGAAGGAATCGTGCGCAGAAGAGGTGCAGGCGTCCGTGGCGACCGTGCAACAGGAGCCGAAACCCGATCCGTATCAGGATGATTGGCGGGCCTTCTCCACCCCGGGGATGTCCGGACTACACTAAGAATTTTTCATGGCTGAATTCACCTACATCGACGCAATCCGCCAGGCGCAGCACGATCTGCTGGAACAGGACGAGCGGGTGTTCATCTACGGGCAGGATGTCGGGAAATTTGGAGGCGCGTTCAAGGCGACGCAGGGATTGCAGGCCAAGTTTCCGGGGCGGGTCATCGATTCGCCGATCAGCGAGGATGCCATGATCGGCATGGCCATCGGTGCGGCGGTGGAGGGGATGCGGCCCTTGATTGAGGTGCAGTTCGCGGATTTTTCATCGGTGGCCTTCAACCAGATCGTCAATCACGCCGGGACCCATTTTTATCGGACGGGAGTGCCCATTCCGATCACGGTGCGCCTGCCTTCGGGGGGGACGCCGGGTTCGGGGCCCTTCCACAGCCAGATGATGGAGGCGATCTATGCGCACTATCCCGGGTTGGTGGTGGTGACCCCGGCCACGGTGTCGGACGCTTACTCGATGCTGATTGATTCGGTGAAGCTGGACGATCCGGTGCTCTACTGTGAGCACAAGTTTCTCTATCGGTGGCTGAAGTCGGACAGCATGACGAAGGGGGAGTATCTGCCCATCGGGAAGGCGCGGATCGTGCGGGCCGGGAAGCACGCCACGGTGGTGGCCTACAGCGCGATGGTGCATGAGGCCCTGCGGGCCGCGGAGCGATTGGCGGGCGAGGGCTGGGAGGTGGAGGTGGTTGATTTGCGCAGCGTCAAGCCGCTGGATACCGACACGGTGATGGCCTCCGTGGCGCGGACGGGGCGGCTGTTGGTGATCGGGGAGTCCTTTCCCTGGGGCGGAGTGACCGCGGAGGTCGTTTCGCGGGTCGTGGCGGAGGGCTTTCACCTGCTCGATGCGCCGCCGCAGCGCCTCAATGCCCGGGACACTCCGGTGCCTTACCATCCGAACCTCTGGGAGGTGCACCGACCGACCCTGGAATCGATTTGCCAGGCGATCCACAACCTACTAAATCTCTAGTATTAACCTGCGAATTCACCATGGAAGTTCCCATCCTCATGCCCCAGCTCGGCGAATCGATCGCCGAGGCCACCATCGTGCGTCTGAATATCGCGGTGGGCGACACCGTGCAGGCGGATCAGGAGGTCATCGAGGTGGAGACCAACAAGGCCACCATGGGGGTGACCACGCTTTGTGGAGGGACGGTGAGCCAGATTGTGGTGGAGGAGGGGAAGACCTATCCGGTCGGCACGACCCTTGGATTTTTGGAAGTGACGGAGGAAGAAGCGGCCCGCACGGGGGTGGTGCCGGCCATGGCGGTTCCCGAGTCGGCGTCGGGTGGGGAGGTCTTGCCGTATTCCGGGGCTGCGCATGAGAAGACCCCGGATCTGCCCCCGCCGCCGCAACCCGGGCCGGTGGAGCCGAGCATTCGCGGACTTCCCGTGCCGGCCGGCATCAAGGGGGCCCACTACATTTCGCCCCGCATGCGGGCCCGGATGGATGAACTCGGGCTGCGCTCTTCGGATGTGTCCGCGATCGTGGGGAGTGGGGCGGGAGGACGGGTCACGGTGGAGGATCTGGAAAAATTCCTCGATTATATTTCCGAGTGGCCCTCGGGACGTGCCTCCCCAATGCGCCTGTCGGTGGCCGATGCCATGCGGCGCAGTTGGACGCGGCCGCTGGCCTCGGTGAGCATGCCGGTCAGTCTTGAGGAACTCCTGGCCTTTCGGGCCAATCAGGATCCGAAGCCGCCGCTGACTTTATATCTTCTGCGGGCCTTCGCCAAAGCCCTCGCCGCCGATCCGACCAGTGCGGGCTACCTGATCGGGGACAACGTGGTGCATCCGCGGTCCTTTGACATCGGCGTGGCGGTGCAGGTGGAGGACGGGGTGGTGGTGCCGGTTTTGCGCGACGTGGATCACAAAACCACCGCGGAGCTGCTGGACGATTATCTGGAGTTGGTGAACAAAGCACGGGATCGTCGGGTGCCGGAAGCGGCACTGGGAGGGGGGATCGCCACGGTGACCAATTTCGGGACCTTTGGACTCGTCTGGGGCACGCCGATTCCCTTGCCGAGCGAGACCTTGATTCTCGGCATCGGTGCCGGGGTGAAGACGCCGGTGTGGAGCGAGGAGAGGCAGACCTTTTTGCCGGTGACGCAGGCGGAGCTTGTGCTGACCTTCGATCACCGCGTGGTCGATGGCGGCGGGGCGGGAGGAATTCTCAACAGCCTTGCGCACGAGATCCAGAATCCGGAGGGGCTGTAGGGGAAGGCTGGGGATGCGCCTCTGATGCGTTCCCGGCGGGGTGGTCCTCGACAGGCACGAAAGGGCCGGGGTCTGCCTATGCGGTTCAGAGTTGATCGGGAGGCGCTCCCTCAATCAGTGGTCAAGCGGCCGGACGGCACGGAGTGCCATCCCTGGCTTTCAGGGCTCTGCAGGGACATATTCGATGTTCACGTGCTTTTTGCTACAGCCGCTGCAGGGGCTGATGAAGCAGCTGGAGAGGAGGGCGCAGGTGGCGGTAACGGCGGCGCCGAGGAAGAGTGATTTCACGGGGCGGAGGGTAGCGGGGAAGGATGACGGGTCACAATCCGAAAGTGCCCATCAGGCGCGAAGGACCTCGATTCCCATGCCCTCCATGGCCGCAACGACCTCGGGATCGGCGTTGGGATTGGTGACGAGGGTGGTCAGGTCACTCATCTGGGCGAAGAAGAAGGAGGACTTCAGGCCGATCTTGGTGGAGTCGGCGAGCAGGCAGATCTCCTCCGAGCAGGCGATGACGCGCTCCTTGAAAGCGGCCTGCCGGGAGTTCGTTTCAGAAACACCGCGTTCGAGGTGCACCCCGTTGCAGGAGAAAAACATGCGGTTGATGTTGAACTTGCGCAGGGTGCTTTCGGCGGGGAGACCGATGTAGGATCGGGAGCGTGGTTCGTAGATGCCACCGGTGCTGATCAGGTCGAAGCCCTCGCGATCGGCGAGGGCGGTGACGACGTTGTGGGCGTTGGTGAGAACGGTGAGGTGAAAGTCGGGAAGATGTTCGGCGAGGGTGAGGGCGGTGGAGGAGGCGTCGATGAAGATGGTGTCATCCGGTTGGATGCGCTTTGCCGCGAGTTCGGCGATGGCGGACTTTGATTCGCGGTTGACCAGTTGGCGCTCGGTCAGGCTGAGATCCTCGCGGACCTTGCTGACCTTGACCGCTCCGCCATGGATCCGCATCAGGCTACCCCGCTTCTCGAGGGCTTCGAGGTCGCGGCGGATCGTCTCGTCGGTGACCTCGAGGGCACTGGCCAGTTCGATGGTCCGGATGGAGTCCGATTCCGCCAGGCGGTTCAGGATGAAACTGTGTCGATCAGGGGGCAGCATGAGGATTGCGGATTATAGTCAGGGGATATTAAGCAGGGAAGGAGAGAGCCCCAGTTCAATCTTTGGAAATGTGGGATTTCGTGGTAAATTTTGGAATTCGAGTTGACAGATCGGCCAAACCCAACAATAACCAGCTAGTTTCTCAAGAAATGGCGGCCAAATCCACAGTTCCCCGGGCAGTTGTCGAACACATGGTTCGCGAGCAGGTGTATGCGAAAATGGGGCTGTCGCTCCCGAAGGCAGCCGCCGCGAAGAACGCCCTGGTGGTCAACGTCAGCGCCCGACACTGCCATCTTTCGCCTCAGGCGGTGGAGCAGCTCTTCGGCCCCGGCTACGAGTTGACCCCAATGAAATACCTCTATCAGGAGGGGGCCTACGCCGCGAAGGAAACCGTGACACTCATTGGACCCCGAAGCCGGGTGATTTCCAACCTGCGCATTCTCGGCCCCTGCCGGGACTTCAACCAGGTGGAGCTGGCCTTCACCGACGCCATCGCGCTCGGCTTTGACATCCCCATCAAGATGTCCGGCGACATCGCAGGAACGCCGGGCTGCATGTTGATGGGACCGAACGGCTACTTTGAAATGAAGGAAGGCGTGATCCGCGCCATGCCGCACGTGCACATGGCGCCGGATGATGCGGCCTACTACGGGGTGAAGCACAAGGACATCATGAAGATGAAGGTGCACGGGGGCTGCCCGGTGACCTTTGACAACATCCTCGTCCGGGTGGATGAGAGCTTCAGCCTGGAGGTGCACATCGACACCGATGAGGGCAATGCCTGCGGCTTGAAGGCCGATACATTTTGCGAATTGACGAAATAACCTAACAGAATCCAACCCAACCAAGAAAACAGATGAGCAAAGCTCTAGGACTAATTGAAACAAAAGGCTACGTGGGCAACGTGGAGGCCGCTGATGCGATGACCAAAGCGGCCGACGTGGATCTCGTGAAGCAGGTATCCATCGGCGCCGGATTTATGACCATCCTCGTGCAGGGTGATGTCGGCAGCGTGAAGGCAGCGGTGGAAGCCGGTGCGGAAGCGGCCGGTCGTGTCGGCGAGATCGTGGCGACCCATGTCATTGCCCGGCCCCATCCCGAACTCCTCAAACAATTCGGTCTTTCCTGATCGGACCGCCAACAACTCTCAACCAGAACCAAGACAATGGCAAAACAAGCAATTGGAATCATCGAGGCCAAGGGTCTCGTCTCCCTCATCGAAGCCTCCGACGCCGCCCTGAAGGCCGCCGACATCACCATGGTCGGCTGGACGAAGATCGGCTCGGGCCTGGTGACCGGATTTTACGCCGGTGACGTGGCTGCCGTGAAGGCAGGCATCGACGCCGGTGCGGAAGCCGCCGCGCAGGTGGGAGAAGTGACCGCCGTGCAGGTCATTCCCCGCCCGCATGACGACCTCTCCGGTCTCGTCGAGTTCGTGTAATCCACGACCACCCGCATGAAAGTCCTCGTCGCCAACCTTGGCTCGACCTCCTTCAAGTACCGTCTTTTTGAGATGAGTGCGGGGGAAGAGCATGTGTTGGCGGAGGGTGGCTACGAGCGGGTGGAGGATTACGGCGCGGTCATTCATGACGCGCTGGAGACGATGGAGAAGAGTGGAGCGGTTTCCTCGCGAAGCGAGATCGGTGCGGTCGGGTTCAAGACCGTCCTCGGGCGCGACCTCAGTGGTTGTGTCGATGCGGACGAGAAGGTGCTCGAGGCATTGGAGGGGTTCGCGGAGGTGGCTCCGGCCCACAACCCGGCTTATGCGGCCGGGATCAGGCAGTTTCGCGAGATTCTGCCTTCGGCCCGGGCGGTGGCCTTGTTTGAAACCGCCTTTTATCAATGGGTGCCGGAGGCCGCGACGCGGTATGCGGTCCCCGAGAGCTGGCATGCGGCCGGGATCCGTCGTTACGGTTTCCATGGTGCGAGCCACAAGTTCATTGCGGAACGCAGCGCGGAGTTGCTCGGTCGCGATGATGTCGCGGCGGTGGCGCGAGGGCTCTATCAGAGTGGTCCGCGCGAGGTCGGCAAGCCCCTCCGGGTCGTTTCCTGCCATCTGGGCGGGAGCAGTTCGGTGACGGGGATCCGCAACGGCGCGGCGATCGGGACAAGCATGGGCTTCTCCCCGCAGAGTGGTCTGCCACAGAACAACCGGGTCGGGGATCTCGACTCGGGGGCCATTCCCTACGCGGGCAAGGCCTTGGGTTTGTCGATGGCGGAAATGGAGCGGCAGTTGACGAAGGAGGGCGGCCTGCTGGGGCTCTCGGGGATCAGCAATGACATCCGCGAAGTGAAGGCGGCCCGGGATGGAGGCGACGAGAAGGCGCGACTGGCGCTCGATGTGCTCGTGCACGAGACGCGGCGTTGGGCCTCGTCCTTCCTCTTTTCCCTCGGCGGGCTCGATGCTTTCACCTTTACGGCAGGTATTGGAGAGAACAATCCCTGGCTGCGGAGTGCGGTCTGCGAGGGGCTGGAGGAGTTCGGCGTGAAGATCGACGCGGAGCGCAACGAGGCCTGCAAGGGCGTGGAGGCCGAAATCAGCGCGGCCGATTCCAAAGTGAAGGTCTATGTCATCCCGGCCAATGAAGAGCTGGTCCTGGCCAGAGAAGTATTTCGTAAACTAACAGCAAACTAACCATCCCAACCAAATAGAACCATGGCAAAACAAGCAATTGGACTCCTTGAAACCCGCGGCCTCTGCTGCCTCGTCACCGGCATCGACGCCGCCCTCAAGGCCGCGAACGTGCAACTGGCCGGACCGATGAAGAACGTCGGCAGCGGACTGTGCAACGCGGTCATCACCGGCGATGTGGCCGCCGTCAAGGCAGCGATCGATACGGCCGCCGACACCGCCGCCCAACTGGGTGAGGTGATCAGCGCCCACGTCATCGCCAGCCCCGACGATTCGATCGCCTCGATCATTCCCGGCACGAAGAAAGCCCCGGCCCGCAAGTAAGCGGTTCGAGGCATCAACCATTCCGCGCAATGTTTTTGGCAGAAGTCATCGGTCAGGTCGTGGCCACCAAGAAGGACGAGAGCATGAAGGGGCGCAAGCTCCTCCTGCTTCGCCCGAAGCTGGTGGACGAGGCCAACCCAACCAAGTTCCGCAACGGTGCGAATACCATTGTGGCCGTCGATACGGTCGGCGCGGGCGAGGGCGAGTTGGTGATGTTCTGCCAGGGCAGCTCCGCGCGTCAGGCGGGTGGTCTGCGAAGCATCCCGGTCGATGCGGCCGTGGTGGCCATCGTCGATACGGTCGATGTGCTCGGAAAGAAAATCTACGGAAGCTCCCACTAACTGAACGATGAGCAAAATTGATCAAGAAGCGCTGCGGAGCGTGGTGGAGAAGGTTCTCGCCGATCTCGGCAGGACCCCGGCTGCTCCCGTGGCCGCCGCGCCGGCCCCGGAGGCGAAAAAGGACTGCGGCTGCAGCGGCAAGGGAAGCGGCGGTGGCGAGAACGGCGTCTTCGGTTGCGTGGACAAGGCCGCCGAAGCCGCCAACGATGCCTTCCTGAAGTTGAAGAAGCTCGGCATCGAGGGGCGCACCCGGGCCATCGAAATCGTCAAGAGCCTCTGCGCCGCCAACACGGAAGCCTGGGGCAAGTTCGAGATGAACGAGACGAAGATCGGACGTCTTGATCACAAGATCGCCAAGCTGGAGATCATGAACAAGGTCCCCGGAGTGGAGTGGCTCCGGCCCTATGCGATGAGCGGCGACGGGGGGATCACCCTCGAGGAATACGCACCCTATGGCGTGGTGGGAGCGATCCTGCCCGTGACGCATTCGGTTCCGACGCTGACCGGCAACGTGATCAACATGGTCGCGGCGGGGAATGCGATCGTTTTCAATCCGCATCCCGGCGGTGCGAAGAGCGCGGCGATGGCAGTGAAGGCCTACAACAAGGCGATCCACCGCGAACTGGGCATCGACAATCTCATCTGCACGATCGAGGAGCCGAGCATCGAGTCGTTCAACCTCATTTGTCAGAACGAGCAGATCGCCATCATGGCCATCACCGGCGGTCCGGCCGTGGTGAATGCGGCGATGAAATCCGGGAAGCGCTCCATTTGCGCGGGCCCTGGGAACCCGGTGGTGGTGATCGATGAGACCGCGGATCTGGCCCGAGCGGCCCGCTGCATCATCGAGGGCGCTTCCTTCGACAACAACCTGCTCTGCATCGGCGAGAAGGTGGTCTTTGTGGTGAGCGCGGTGTTCAACCAATTCATGGCGGAGATGGAGCGGGCCGGGGCCGGTCGTCTTGACTCCGCGCAGATCGATCGACTCACCAAGGCGGCCTTCACCTACAAGGAAGACGACGGTGGTTGCTCGCATGCTGCGGTGAACCGCGAACTGATCGGGGCGGACCCCGGTGTCCTCGCCGCGAAAGCCGGGGCGAGCATCCCGAAAGGTTGTCCGCTTCTCTTTGGAGAGACCTCCGCCGATCATCCCTACGTGCAGGAAGAGCAGATGATGCCGATGATCCCGATTGTTTCGGTGCCTGACTTCGAGACGGCGGTGCAACTGGCCAAGCAGGCCGAGCACGGCTACCGGCACTCGGCGATCATCCACTCGCAGAACGTCCGGCACATGACCCACATGGGCAAGGAGATGGACACCACGATTTTTGTGAAAAACGGAGCCTGCGTGGCCGGTCTGGGGCTGGGGGGCGAGGGCTACCTCAGCTACTCGATCGCCACCACCACAGGGGAGGGGATCACCACGCCAAAGACCTTCACGCGGGTGCGGCGCTGCGTCCTGGTGGAGGATCTTCGAATCATTTAACGCCGATGTTGTTGTGCAGGGTAGTCGGAAACGCAGTGGCCGCTCACGCTCACCCGAGCTTGAAGGGGTTCACGATGCTGCTCTGCCAACGCGAGGAGGCCGACGGAACCCCGGCCGACGAGGCGCCGATCGTGGCGATCGACCTGTTCGGGGCGGGGATGCACCAACGGGTTTTTGTCAGCACGGACGGCATCGGGGCCCGCGGCATTGTGCACGACGAGCATTCGCCGATCCGCAACTACGTGCAGGGGGTCATCGACGAGGAGAACTAGAGATGCGCATCGGACAAGTCATCGGAAGAGTGGTCATGAGCCGGCAGGAAGCCGCGTTCAAGGGGGCCCGCTGGCTGTTGGTGCATCCGCTTGACGCGAAGCAGTTCAAGACGGCCTGCGACAAGGCACCCACCAAGTTGAGCAAGCAATCGACCACGGTGGTTTATGACAATCTCGGGGCGGGGCAGGACGACATCGTCGGCTTCGTGGAGGGGGCCGAGGCGACCGCGCCTTTCGACGATCCCACCCCCATCGACGCGATCACCGTCGCCATTTTCGACCACATTCACTACGTGCCCTACAAGGCATGAACCCAACGACTTAAGGAACGATGAAGAAAGTACTCACAGCGAAAGACGTGGAAGCCCTGCTCAAGTCAGGGAAGGGACCGGGATGCATTCCGGAAGGAGTCCTCCTCACGCCCTCTGCGAAAGATGTCCTCAAGGCGGCCGCCGATCGCACCCAGCGCAATGCGAGAGCCTCCGTTGCCGGAACGCCCTCCGCCGAACCGATCGTTCCCGACTACGAATTCAAGTGGACGCCGGGGGGTGATCCGAAGACGCCTGGTGAGATCGCCGCCTTCTTCAATTCTCCCGAGATTGAAGTGCTCAAGGAACGCATGTGCGAAATGGGCCGCCGCATGTGGGCCAAGGACTACACCGATGGCAACGGCGGCAACCTGACCATCCGGGTGGGCGACAATTTGGTGCTCTGCACCCCGACTCTGATCTCGAAAGGTTTCATGTCCCCGGAAAAGATGTGCCTCGTGGACATGGAGGGCAAACAGCTCGCCGGTGGCTACAAGCGAACCAGCGAGTGCATGACGCACCTCGCCATCATGAAACGTCAGCCCAAGGCGAAGGCCTGCTGCCACGCGCACCCGCCGAACGCCACGGCCTTTGCGGTGGCCGGGGTGCAGCCGCCGACCTGCATGATCCCCGAAGCGGAGGTCTTCCTCGGCCAGATCGGACTCGCCCAGTATCAGACGCCCGGCACCCCGGCGAATGCCAAGGTGGTGGGCGATGCGGCGGTGGATCACATGTCCGTCCTCATGCTCAACCACGGGGTCATCACCTGGGGCAAGGACATCGAGGATGCCTATTGGAAGATGGAGAACACCGATGCCTACTGCAAGACGGTGCTCCTCGCCACGCAGCTCAAGGGCACCGACCTGCTGACGATCACCGGGGGACAGGCCAAGGAACTCATCAAGCTCCGGGGCTCCCTCGGCATGGAGGACAAGCGGGCCGATTGGAAGGAATGCGAGCTCTGTGACAACTCCGAGTTCCGACCCGGAGTGGTCTGCCAGATTCCAGACATCACGGGAGCAGGGAGCGGGGCGGGCCTCGACGACGATGCGGAGAGCGTCGTGAAGGCGGTGACCGATCAAATCCTCAAACAACTGAATTCCTAAGATGAAAGTAAGCATCATCGGCGGCGGTGGCCGCGTCGGCTCGAATGCCGCCTTCTGCCTGCAGTGCGCCGGCCTCGTTTCCGAAATTCAAATCATCGATGCCAACACCGAGATGGCGGAGGGCGAGGCCCTCGACCTCATGCACGGGGCGCCGGCCCTGGCCGATCAGCGGATCTACGCCGGCGACTACGCCCGCGCCGCAGACTCGGACATCTTCGTCATCACGGCCGGCCTCCGCCGCAAGCCGGATGAGAGCCGTCTGGATCTCATGAACCGGAATGTCGGTCTGTTCTCGCAAATCATCGGCGACATCAAGGCGCAGGGAATCAAGGACAACGCCATTGTCTTCGTGGTCTCCAATCCGGTGGATATCCTGACCTATCTCGCCACCAGCTTCCTGGATCTCGCCCCCGGCCGCGTCATCGGCCTCGGCACGATGCTCGACACCTCCCGCTTCCGCGCCTTAATTGCCAATGACCTCCACCTCGCCCCGACCCAGGTCCGGGCGTTGATTCTCGGGGAGCATGGCGACAGCATGCTGCCGGTCTGGTCTTCCGCGACAGTGGGAGGATTGCCGTTGACCGAAGTGAAGGGCTGCGATGCGAACTATCAGCGGCAGATCTTTGAGCGGACGAAGAAGAGTGGGGCGGAAGTCATCAGCCGCAAAGGTGGAGCCGGTTGGGCGGTCGGTGCGACGATCGCCGAAGTGGTGCACGCCATCGCCCTCGATCGCAAGCAGTTGCTGCCAGTGTCGTCTCTCCAGACGGGAGCTTATGGCCTTAAGAACGTCTGCCTCAGTGTGCCGACCGTGGTGGGCAAAGGTGGTGCGGAGCAGCACCTGGAGCTGAAGCTCTGGCCGAAGGAAGAACAGGCGCTGAAAGCGTCGGCGAAGGCCTTGCAGGAGATGCTGGCGAAGGTGGCAGGGTAGGGGGGGCAATTTTTCCTGCCTGAGCCCGTTTCATTTAGCCATTTGTCCTTGTCCGCCGTAGTAAAGAGGGCAAAGGAGGAATGAACGAACTAGTGGGGTGTCATCTCGTGTTAGAAGAGCCGATGTCAAAAAGATTTGCCTGACCCCAATTCGCTCCCGCTGCCCTTTACACACCAGCAAAGTGAACGGTGATGGGGAGGCGGAACGGGGAGCCGTTTCGCTACGGGAGACAGAATGCCTTAAAAGTAGACTCTTCGCTGGAGTCTGGTTCTTCCAAATTTCCACAAACCAATTTCCAAATAAATCTCAGAACCAAACTTCAAATCACAAACGCTCCTGTTCTCAGTTTGGCTTTTGGAATTTGAATATTGGAACTTATTTGGAAATTGGATCGTGGAAATTTTCTCCTCTGGAAGCGCGGGAATCCTGCACAGCACAGATGATACCCGGAATGCCAACGCTCGACTTTGTCCAGCCGGATTTATGTGTAAAGGGCAGGGCAAGCCCAGTGGGGGCGGGAGGGGCCCCCTGCGACCTTGTGTCGTGGGAGACGATGATCAATCAGCTAGCAGATTGACCATGCGCTCCTCCGCCCGAGCGCTACGGTGTGGCAGGCCGCGCCGTCCGGCTGTTTCATCTGTGGCTACGGCATGACGCGACGATCAACTTCTGGAATGGGGAGTGAAGGGAGATACTTCGGGTGCTATGGTGCGGCTATGGGCAAGGAAGTCGTGATCGACCCGGAGATTCTGGGGGGCGATCCGGTGTTTGCCGGCACACGGGTGCCGCTGGGCAGCCTGTTCGACCATTTGGAGAGTGGGGAATCGATTGAGGACTTTCTGGAAGGGTTCCCGTCAGTGAAGCGGGAACAGGTGATTGCGGTGCTCGAGGCATCCAAAGCCCACGCGATGGCGAGAGTGTGAACGATGCGGATTCTTCTGTCATCCATTCATTTTCCGGGTTGACATCCCGGCAAGACCGATACATTTTGTATCGATTGAGAGTCATTAAGCAACAGTTTCTCAAGGAAGCGGCCCGGCCGAACTCAAAAGCCGGCAAGTGGCTCGAAGTTTGGCGAACGGTCGTCAAGGCGGCGGAATGGAGAAGTATCGAAGACGTTCGCAAAACCTATCCTTCTGCCGATGCGGTGAGGGTCGATAGCGGAAGGGACGTCACGATTTTCAACGTCTGCGGCAACGACTTTCGTCTCATTACGGCGATCCATTACGACAGACAACGCCTCTACACTCTGCGTTTCCTGACTCACGCTGAATACGACAAAAACAAGTGGAAAAAGGACCTATGAAAACAAAACACAGCTACAGCTTCTCCACCATGCCCAAGGACTACTCGGGGCTTTGCGGCGTGTTCCCTCCCCGCCCCATTCATGACAAGGTCAGCTATCGCAATACGGTGGAAATCGCGGACGTCTTCGCGGGCTTTGAAGACCGGATGAGCGTGGATCAGAATGACTATTTCGATCTGCTTTGCGATCTCATCGAAAAGCACGAGCGGGACATTGTTCCCGCGCCCAAACTCAAGGCCTTGGCGCTCCTGAAGCATCTCGTCGACGAGCACGGGCTTTCCGGTGCGGACCTCTCACGCCTCCTCGGAAAGTCCCTACCACTCGGACCGATGATCCTGCGCGGCGAACGCCGGATCACCGCCTCCCATGCCGTTCGGCTGGGCAAGCATTTCGGCCTCCGCCCGGATAGCTTTCTGCTCTAAGAAGTCAGGGACTGAACAAAGGGACGGGTCACTTCCGGTCGATACAGCGCGGTGGTCTGCGCGGGAGAGGCGGTGGGAGGTTGGTTGGGCGGAGGGTTGTCGCGCCCCTGCATGGCACTGGGATCCCGGGGGGGATTTGATCCCAGGGCGGCACCCGTTCCTTCCTCCTGCGCCCTAGGGGCTACGGCGGGACAGGCCCTTGCCCTTCGCTCTGGTGTCCCGGCCGTTCAGGCCGAAGGGTTTGTGGGGGGCTTGCGACCGAGACGGTCACGCCACGTTTTGGCGGGGGAGGGTGAGCGGGATGCTTTTCGACGGCTGTCCGGTTCTGTGTATTGCCCCGTTGACAGGTACTACAACGAGTAGTACCTTAATCACATGGCTACGACCAAGATCGCCATCAGCATTGACGCCGAAACCGTGCAGCGGGTCGACGAGCTCGTATTGAGCGCGGGCTATCCAAGTCGGAGTCGATTGTTCCAAGAGGCCGTGGAGGACAAGCTGGCAAGGCTCTCCCGCTCCCGCCTCGCGGAACAATGCGCTCTTCTTGATCCTGCGGAAGAGCAAGAGATGGCGGATGAGTTCAGCCCTGAGGAACTGGAGCTATGGCAGCAGGCCTGAAACGCGGGGACGTTGTCTGGGCGGAGTTGGTTCCAACCTGCGGGCGGGAGCAGGCGGGGCGTCGTCCCGTTCTTGTGGTGAGCGAGGATGTTTTCAACCGCCGGTCAGGAACGGTCATCGCGATGGCGATCACAAGCCAAGCTCAGAAGGCCGGCTTTCCACTGACTCTCAAATTGAGCGGATCGCGATTACCCAAGGAAGGTTGGCTCAAGATCGGCCAGGTGAGAACATTGTCGACTGAACGGCTCGGTCGTCGCATTGGCAGGGTCGAGGATGCCGAACTGGAAAAGGCCATCGACGGACTGAACGAGATCATCGGAGGCTAGCAAGCGGCCGAAGGTGAGGTGCTTGCGGACGAATAGAGGGACAGGTCATTTCCGGTTTTTGCAGCACGGTTGGTCTTGGAGGGAGAAGAAATTCCAGCGCGGCGCTCGTTTCTCGCTTGCCCTTCGCGGTGGTGTCCCGGCCGCTCAGGCCCGAAGAGGGGAGAGAGGGGGGCGTTCGCGTTCGGGGACGAGCAGGATTCAGACGGGATTACGGTGGCGGAGATCTTCGAGGCCTTCTATTTCGCAATCTCACCTAAGGATCCCCCTGGATGACCAATTTTTGATTGCCTGGAAAAATGTGGAGGGTAGTGATCTGAAATGGACAAGCTGCTGGAAGCCGAGAGAGGGAGTGACCTGTTGAAGGTGTTGGTGTTCACGATGATGTCGGCGGTCTTGTGTCATGGAACGCTCCGAGCGGAGGACTGGATCACGCTCTACGTCAAGGATCAGAATGGCATCGAGGTTCGTATCGTTGGAGCGACCGACTCAGCGGTCACTGTGGAGCGCAAATATTTTTCTGTAAAAGTGGCTGATGACTTTTTCTGAAGGTGGTGGTTTTGGTTTCTTTGGTTTGGTTTCTGTTAGTTGAGAGTGAGGTATGCTTTGCCGGTTTCCCAGGTCTCGGAGATCTCGATGAGGACGCCGGTGACGAGTCGTAGGAGTGACTCTTCGCTCGGGAAGAGGCCGACGACGCGGGTGCGCTTCTTGATCTGGCCGTTGACGTTCTCGCAGGCGTTGGAGGTCCTTAGACGCTTCCTGTGGTCTTCTGGCAGGGCGAACACCGTGAAGCCTTCGG